>OGGB01000136.1_pt1 | contig 62791 bp, 41 predicted proteins | sample 1571111 | NCBI WGS metagenome assembly OGGB01 (sample SAMEA2582067, study PRJEB24529) | metagenome | biome: Human gut stool | place: China | collected 2011
TAGTTGTATCCAACCATACTTGGTAAACCAACTTGTCGCCACGTTTCACAGTCTTGGTGTTCAAGTTTTCTTTTTCGTTATTTGATGCATCGTCCGCATATGGGTCCGCATTTGTATCTGCGTACTTGTCTGCCAACTCTTTGTCATCATCAACGAGTTTGTCACCTGTGATATCGAATTTCTCTTTAGAAACAACATATTTCTCTGGTTGGAACTTAGGTTCTTCTGGAGGACGAACTGTGTTATTGAATTCTTTATCAGCTGGTTCTGTCACGTTTGTGATCAAGGCTTTCGCTGTACCATCATGACGAACTTCAACTGTTACAACAGCTTTCATTGTGTCATAAGTTACGGTTGCGTCTGTTCCTTTAACCTCTTCTACTGTGTACTTGTAAGTACCCTCTTGACCCTTCTTGTATTTAAGGGCAGTAACCGTTTCACCAGCTTTATTAGTGTAATCTACTGGGGCAAACTTGATCTTACCAGCTGCATCGTTGGTTGCAGTTGCAATCACAACATTGTCGCTGTCTTTCAACTCGAATGTGAATTCGCCAGCTTTAAGCTCACGACCTTCCAATTTCTTAGTGAAGTTGAATTCTACTGAGATTGGAACACTGTTGACACGTTTTTCAGTTGGTTTGTTTGGTTTTTCAACAGTCTTGCTTACTGGGTTGTAGTAGTTAACGACTTGTGCTGCCTTGTTTTCGATATCTGCACCAGCTACAACATCGTCTTTCACTGTTGCTGGGATATCAAATTTATAGTAGCGTCCAAATTCGAACTTAGTCGTATCAATGATTTGAGTATTTTCAGCGTCGCCAAGTGACTTCGTGAAGCCATCTTTCAAATTAGCTGTGAGAACACCATTGTTATCAGAGATATCGAATTTCGTCGTAACGTCTGCACCAGTAACTGAATCGTAAACCTTGATATCTGAAGCATTAACAGTCAATTTATCCTTGTCGTAGTTATCTGTGATTCCTACTGTTTGGATATTTTCTTTGTTAGTTGCTGAGAATTTAGTTGTATCCAACCATACTTGGTAGTAAAGTTTTTGACCACGTTCAACTGGTTTCGTGTTCAAGTTTTCATCTTCGTTGTTGGCAGTTGTATCGACATATGGATTTGTATTTGTTTCACCATATTTATCTGTCAATTCAGAATCATCATCAACGAGCTTAGTACCTGTAATATCGAATTTCGCTTTAGAAACAACATATTTCTCTGGTTGGAACTTAGGTTCTTCCGGAGGAGTTACCTTGTTGTTAAATTCTTTATCAGCAGGTTCTGTCACGTTTGTGATCAAGGCTTTGGCTGTACCGTCATGAGAAACAGTAACGGTTACAACTGCAGACATTTCATCATAAGTGACAGTTGAGTCTGTACCCTTAACCTCTGTTACAGTGTAAGTGTAAGTACCTTCTTGACCCTTCTTGTATTTAAGGGCAGTAACCGTTTCACCAGCTTTGTTTGTGTAATCAACTGGAGTGAACTTGAAGTTACCGTTTGCGTCGTTGGTTGCAGTCGCAATCACAACATTGTCGCTGTCTTTCAACACGAATGTGAATTCGTTAGCTTTCAGTTCACGGCCTTCCAATTTCTTAGTGAAGTTAAATTCTACTGAGATTGGAACATTGTTGACACGTTTTTCAGTTGGTTTTTCAGGTTTTTCAACTTTCTTAGTAGTTGGGTTGTAATAGTTTACAACTTGAGCTGCAGTATTTTCGATATCTGCACCAGCTACGACATCGTCTTTCACTGTTGTTGGAATATCGAACTTGTAGTAACGTCCGAATTCGAATTTAGTTGTGTCGATAACTTGTGTGTTTTCTGCATCGCCAAGTGACTTCGTGAAGCCAGCTTTCAAGTTAGCAGTGATCACACCGTTGTTGACAGCGATATCGAATTTATCTGTTACTTCTGCACCTGTTACAGAGTCGTAAGCTTTGATGTCAGCTGCATTAAGATTTAATTTAGCTTCATCATAGTTATCTGAAATACCTACTGTTTGGATGTTGTCCTTGTTAGCTGCGTCAAATTTAGTTGTATCCAACCATACTTGGTAAACCAATTTAGAACCACGTTCAACAGTCCTAGTATTCAAGTTTTCTGCTTCGTTGTTTGATGCATCGTCCGCATATGGGTTCGCATTTGTATCTGCGTACTTGTCTGCCAACTCTCTATCATCATCAACGAGCTTCGTACCTGTGATATCGAATTTCGCTTTAGATACAACGTATTTCTCTGGTTGGAACTTAGGTTCTGTTGGTGGAGTTACACGGTTGTTGAACTCTTTATCAGCCGCATCTGTTACGTTGGCAACGATTGCCTTAGCTGTACCGTCGTGTGAAACAACCACTTTAACAGTAGCAACCATTGTGTCGTATTTGACAGTTGCATCTGTACCAGGAGTTTCTTCTACTGTGTAGTTGTAAGTCTTACCAAGATCATCACGACCAAATTCAAGAGTCTTGAAGACAATCTTACCAGCAGCGTCATTCTTCACGCGTTCAACTTCAACGCCGTCTTTCTTCAATACGAATTCGAATTCGTTAGCTTGAAGTTCACGACCTTCCAAACGTTTTGTGAAGTTCATTTCCACTGGAACTGGAACGCTGTTAACACGTTTTTGTGTTGGTTTTTCAGGTTTTTCAACTGTCTTGCTTACTGGGTTGTAAACGTGAACTGTTTGGTTGGCTGTATTTTCAATATCAGCACCAGCTTTAACAGATTCTTTAACAGTTGCTGGGATATCAAATTTATAGTAACGTCCAAACTCGAACTTAGTTGTGTCGATAACAGGAGCGTTTACTTTATCTTTGATAAATTCATCTTTAGAAGTTGCAGTGATCGTACCATTTTCAACTTTGATGTCGAATTTATTGGTTACTTCTGCACCAGTTACTGAATCATATGCTTTGATATCCGCTGCATTGACGTCCAATTTATCAGCGTCGTATGTATCAGATACACCAACGTATTGGATGTTGTTAGCTTCAGTAAATTTTGTAGTATCAAGCCATACTTGGTAAACCAATTTAGAACCACGTTTAACTGTCTTGGTATTCAAGTTTTCTGGTTCGTTGTTAGTTGTCTTGTCTACATATGGATCCGCATTTGTTTCAGTGTACTCATTTGTCAACTCATCGTCGTCATCCATCAACTTGTTACCAGTGATGTCATATTTCTCTTTAGAAACGACAAATTTTTCTGGTTGGAATTCTGGAGTTTCTGGAGGAGTAACTTTGTTGTTGAATTCTTTATCTGCAGTACCATCAGTAGCGTTACCATTGGCATCTTTACCACCAGTTGATGTCACGTTTGTAACAGTTGTCAATGAATGACCGTTCTTCGCAACCTCAACAGTCACTGTAGCCTTCATTTGGTCGTAAGTCATTCCAAATTCTTTGTTTGCCGGAATCACTTCTTCTACAGTATATGTGTGGGTACCAACTTTTGTATTGTCAAATGACAATTCTGAGAAGGTTACGTTACCGTCAGCATCATTTTTCACAGTTTCAACTTCTCTACCAGTTGAATCTTTCAATACGAAGCTGAATTCACCTGCAGCCAATTTACGACCAGCCAATTTCTTAGTGAAGTCAAACTTGGTCACAACTGGTGAAACCACATAGTTGTTGAATTCCGTGTCTTCAGGCATTGTAACAGCTGCGCTCAAGAGACCTGTAGCTGCATTTTTGGTTACATTAACGGTTACGACTGCATTCATTGAATCGTAGTCGATGTTTGTATCTGTTCCAGCTTTTTCACGTACAGTGTAAGTGTGTTTACCTACAGCGTTGTATTCAATCGCATCAAATGTGATAGATCCATCTGCTGCATTTTTCTTGGTTTGGATCACATTGCCATTTTCAAGCAATTCGAATGTGAAGGCATCCTTTGTAAGCTCTTTCCCTTCAAGACGTTTAGTGAACTTGAATTGAGCTTGAGCTGCAGCAGGTGTGAAGGTGTTGTTGAACTCTGTATCTGCAGGAAGTGTGTTTGTTGCTTTAAGAACATGACCTTCCTTAGTAACAGTGATTGTTACTTCAGCTTTCATTGGATCGTAAGTCATGCCAGTTTCTTTATTTTCTGGGATAACTTCTTCTACAGTGTACTTGTGAGTACCAACTTGAGTATTATCAAAGGTCAAATCATCAAAGGCTACAACACCTTGTTTAGTATTGGTCTTGGTTTGAAGAGTCTTACCATTTGAATCTTTCAATACAAAGCTGAATTCGCCTTCTTTCAACTCACGGCCTGCAAGGGCTTTGCTGAAGTCGAAACGAGTCTTAACTGGAGCTACTGCAAAGTTGTTAAACTCTGTATCTTCAGGCATTGTAACCTTAGCAGTCAAGACACCAGATGCAGCATCTTTCGTAACGTTAACTTTTACGACTGCATTCATATCATCGTAGTCGATGTTTGTATCTGTTCCAGCTACTTCACGTACAGTATAAGTGTGTGAACCTTCTTTATCGTAAGAAATCGCGTCGAATTGGATGGTTCCATCAGCCGCATTTTTCTTCGTTTGGATGACATTACCATTTTCAACCAATTCAAATGTGAAGGCATCCTTCGTGAGCTCTTTCCCTTCCAATTTCTTAGTGAACTTGAATTGAGCTTGTGTAGCAACAGGTGTGAAGGTATTGTTGAACTCTGTATCTGCAGGAAGTGTGTTTGTTGCTTTAAGAACATGACCTTGCTTAGTAACAGTAATGGTCACTTCAGCTTTCATTGTGTCGTAAGTCATACCAGTTTCTTTATTTTCTGGGATAACTTCTTCTACAGTATATTTGTGTGTACCAACTTGTGTGTTATCAAAAGTCAAATCATCAAAGGCTACAACACCTGCCTTAGTATTTGTCTTGGTTTGAATGACCTTACCATCTGAATCTTTCAATACAAAGTTAAATTCGCCAGCTTTCAACTCACGACCTGCAAGAGCCTTGCTGAAGTCAAACTTAGTCTTAACTGGTGCTACAACATAGTTGTTGAAGACCTTATCAGTTGCGCTTGATGAAAATCCACCAGTACCGCTGTATTTAACGGAAGCTTGTAAATCACCTTTAGAGTTCTCAGTGACAGTAACTGTCATAGTAACTGTCATTGCATCGTAGTCAACATTCTTGTCTGAACCTGCATTTTCAGTGATGGTGTAGATGTAAGTACCAACTTTATTGAAAGTTAAGTTACTAAATGTCGCTTTACCGTTTTTGTTAGTAACAGTTTCATCATATGAAGGAAGTGATTTGTTTTCATTGACTTCTTTAATCTTGAAGCTGAATTCACCATCAACAAGTACGCGTCCTTCCAATTGTTTTTCAACTTCTGGAGTGACTGTTACTGGTTCTTGCTTCACGTAGTAGTAAACAGGTTGTTTATATGGTGTCAATGAGTTGAGCAAGTCAACGTTGGTACCGATACCATTTACTCCACGAACCAATTGCTCGTTTGGAGAAAGGTGACCGATGTTATCCCCTAAGAATGGAACAAAGACAGTCTTATACGGTGTGTATCCAGCAGCTTTTTGGAAGTCAAATGGAACTTCCTTACCATTTGCATAGGTTACACCTTTGCTATCTGTGAAAGGAATGGTGTTAAGAGGTGATTTCTTAACATTTAATTCTTGTTTGTTATAATCACCAGGTTTAATAGGCTTCGTTTCTGCTAGCAACATGTAGCCATCAGTGCTCAAGGTACCGTCAGAACGTTTGCTTTGTTGTTTTGGATCTAGTAAGTAAACGCGAACCACTACAGTTCCATCTTCACCTACGATTTCTTTAATCCGTTTAATTCCTGCACGCTCAGCGTCCATGAATTTAGTTCCAACTTTGTAAGGGCGACTTACATAACCTGATTGATCATTTGCATCAGCTGCTTGATACAATTTGTAACCATCAAATTGACGCTCTCCAGATGCTGTGAAGTTTTGCCCTTCCATGGCTTTAAGAGTGTATGAAGCTAATTCTACTTCATTGCCATTTTCTTTATAATCTTGAACAGTTACATCCGTTTTATTTGCGTTAAATGTTGGATTGTTTTTATCAACTACTTTATAGTAAGTTGTTTTATTAACTGCTGCTGGAATCTTGGCATTGGTATCCGTAATCGTACGACCATTATAAGCTGGTTCTACAACGTTGATAATATCTGTTGATGTACGAGCAGCATAAACTGCATCATATAATTTTTGTTCGTCAGGGGTAAGGTTATGTCCTGGAGCTACTAAAGCTTGGATACTTGCCCCAACTTCATAACCATATTGAATGAATGGTTGGTCCGTTTTACCAGGACCAGCTCCTGTACCTGGATCGTAATCAACTTGCCAAGTTAATTCTCCTCTAGATGCAGTAGCAGTAGTGGTGAATTTTTGAATACCGCTAGAGGCAGTAATTTTTCTTGTTTCAACTACAGCACCAGTGTTTTTGTTGATCAATTCAACAGTCGTATCTGTTGAAGCATCAAATTTCTTGTAAGAACGTACATAGTAGCTTGTATTGTAACGTTCATTGAAGCGGGTGAGGTCTACGATACTATAAGTATAGACATCACCTTCTTTAGCTTGGTAACCTGCTGGTACTGTTTGTGAACGAACACTTGCACCGTTAGGATCCGTCATGTTAGGTGTAGCAACTTCACCGTCTTTTAGGAAAGTTGCTACAGCAACTGGCTCGTTATTGTGGTCTGTAGCGGCACGACGGTTACGACGACGGCCACTTACTGCTAAAGCTCCTGCATTTGTACGTTCGTCATTAGCATTTGCTACAGCCGCAGCAGCATCTGTACTTGCTGCACTTTCTGCTTGCGCAGCTGCTTCTGTACCAGTGATCGGACCTGCTGAGCTTACAGTAGCTGAAAAAGTAGTTGTTCCTGCTGGTGTAGCCACTTCTTCTCTTGCAGCTGCTCTTTCTGAGCTTTCACCTGCTGCAGCACGAGTTGCAGTAGGTTGAGCAGTGGTAGCCGCTGTTGTAGAAGCTGGTTTAGAGCTGGTTTCTGCCTTTTTCGCTGTTGGTAGAGCGATTTCTGGCAATGAACCAACGTTTAGTGGTTTTGAAGCTTCTTCAGTTTTTTTAGTTTCAGCTGTCGCCACCTTATTTTCTGTAGCAGCTGGTGTTGCAGCTGCCTCAGTTTTTTCAGTAGCTGAAGCTGGTGTTTCTGAAGATGCAGCAGTAGTTCCAGAAAGGTCAATTTTTGGAACTGATGCCCCTTCCCCGTATGCCTTAGAAGCAACTGGTGCTTCTGCTTGACTTGACTCTGTTGTAGCAGGTTGTGCTGCTTCTGAAGCTGCCGTTCCCGCAGATTCAGAGGCTGCTGTTGCTTCATCCGCTGACGCAGATTGAGCTCCTGCAGCAAAGAGTGCCGTTCCTAAAAGAACTGAACAAACCCCAACGCTATATTTTCGCAATGAAAAGCGCTGGCGCTTATTAAATACATCCTTCATTTATAGGATCTCCTTTTTCATATTTCATGATTCCATGATACAAATAAAATTGTAACACCCTTGACATCTACAGTCAATCTGTTGAAATTAATTTGTAATATTCTTGTTAAAATGTCATATTATACCACATATTTTTTAATAATTTGTGCTAAATTGTCACATTTTTTCCTATCCGGTTCACTTTTTTTACATCAAAAAAAGAATACAGGAAAACAAAGATCGTTCTGTCTTCCTATACTCTTCTATATAATTATTTCACTTCTGAGATCAATCCAGTATCCACATCATACACAGCTCCCGAAATAACGACATCCTCTGGAATCAAAGGAGAAGCCTTTAAAAGCTCCATATCCTCGCGGACACTCTCCTCAATATCTTGAAAAGGAAGGAAATCGCGATCTCCTACATCCACACCCAGTTCTTTCTTGAGATGCTGCCGGAAGCCTTCGTTTTCAAAGGTCTGAGCGCCACAGTCTGTATGGTGCAAGACCACAATTTCACGGGTTCCCATTTGCTGCTGGGAAATGACCAAGGAGCGGATCATGTCCTCTGTCACGCGCCCTCCAGCATTCCGCAAAATATGGGCATCTCCAAGAGCCAGACCTAGAGCAGGCGCCACGTGAAGGCGGGAATCCATACAGGTCACGATGGCGACTTGTGTTTTGGGCTTAATCGGAAGACGGAGGTCTCCATGTAGCGCCACATAAGCTTGGTTGGCTGTTAAAAAATTATCAAAATAAGACATGGTCTCTCCTTTATTCCTTTGAAATTCAAATTATCTATTATTTTACCATATCCGATCCTTTCTGTCAGGGGATACCTCCCGTCATCTGTCACATCTGAAAAAAAGCCTTAAACTTTCCGTTTAAGACTTTTCAACTATTAAAATACTTTCTTCAAGACTTCAGACAGTGTACTCACACCGACCACTTCGATCCCTGATGGTGTCGAAATCCCCGTCAGAGAGTTTTTTGGAACATAAATCTTGGTAAAACCGAGCTTGGCAGCTTCATTGATCCGTTGTTCGATCCGGTTGACCCGGCGGACTTCTCCTGTCAAGCCTAGCTCTCCGACAAAACATTCCTGCGGGTTGGTCGGCTTGTCCTTGTAGCTGGAGGCAATGGCTACGGCTACGGCTAGGTCGATAGCTGGCTCATCCAATTTGACGCCACCAGCTGACTTGAGGTAGGCATCCTGATTTTGAAGGAGCAAACCCGCTCGTTTTTCTAGCACTGCCATGATGAGACTGGCCCGATTGAAATCAAGCCCCGTTGTCGTCCGCTTGGCATTTCCAAACATAGTTGGAGTCACCAAGGCCTGCACTTCTGCTAAAATCGGGCGCGTCCCTTCCATGGTGACCACGATGGAGGAGCCCGTGGCTCCATCTAAGCGTTCTTCCAGAAATACCTGACTCGGATTGAGGACCTCTACCAGGCCACCTGATTGCATCTCGAAAATCCCGATTTCATTAGTGGAACCAAAACGATTTTTGACTGCTCTCAGGATCCGGAAGGTGTGATGGCGTTCCCCCTCAAAGTAGAGCACCGTATCCACCATGTGTTCCAGCATCCGAGGACCAGCCAAGGTTCCTTCCTTGGTCACATGGCCGACGATAAAGATGGCGATGTTATTGGTCTTGGCCAGCTGCATGAGCTCAGCCGTTACCTCACGGACCTGAGAGACTGATCCCTGCACCCCTGAAATTTCAGGAGACATAATCGTCTGAATGGAGTCGATGATGAGAAAGTTAGGCTGGATTCGCTCCACCTCAGCTCTCACGCTCTGCATATTAGTCTCAGCATAGAGATAAAACTCACTGTCAATATCTCCCAAGCGCTCTGCACGGAGTTTGATCTGCTGGGCCGACTCCTCTCCACTGACATAGAGAACCGTTCCCACTTGAGACAACTGGGTTGACACTTGAAGGAGGAGGGTCGATTTCCCAATCCCAGGATCCCCACCGATGAGGACGAGACTCCCTGGGACCACTCCTCCACCGAGTACACGGTTGAATTCCTCCATCTCCGTCTTGGTCCTGTGAACATTGATAGAGGTTACGTCCGCCAATTTCATGGGTTTGGTCTTTTCACCCGTCAAGGATACCCGTGCATTCTTAACCTCAGCGACCTCAACTTCCTCAACAAAAGAAGACCAAGAACCACAGTTAGGACAGCGGCCTAGATACTTGGGTGAATTGTAGGCACAATTTTGACAAATAAAAGTCTTTTTTTTCTTAGCTATGATGATTCTCCTTCTACTGCAACTCCTATAGAGTGCCACTTATACAATGTATTTTGAAATTTCTTCTGGTTGGCAACTCCGACAGCAGACAAATCGACAGAAACCTGATAATTCTCCTTGGTAGCTGCCAAAACGGAAGCCTTAACACAGCCATTGCCATCTACCCCTATAAACTCTATACTTTTAGCACCGTTTTCCTCTAAAAAATCTTTTAAATCTGGATTAGTAAAGCAAGAAGCCCGACGCTTCTCAAAGATACGAGAAGATACAAGCAGCAAGCCGGTCGCAAATTTCTTCTTTCTATCTTTTCTCTCCCAGAAAAAACGATTGAGAATATAGATAACTCGTTCGCTAGGATAGGTAGCAATTTTGTCATTTACAGCTGCAGTCAGTTCTTCATGATATGCTTTTCCTACAGCAACATAATCTGACTGCATGTCTACAACTAATAAATAGTCTGCCATTTTATTCCTCTATTTCCCTGTCGAACCAAATCCACCAGTACGCACGCCGTCTGCTTCATCTCCATCGGCAATCAAGAATGGTGCAAAGACAGCCTGAACCACACGTTCTCCAACTTCAAGAACAACTTCTTGATCGGTGATGTTTTTCATCTGAGCAAAGATATGGCCTTCATTTCCTGGATTGCCATAATAGTCTCCATCGATAACGCCCACAGAGTTGATTAAGACCAGGCCTTTTTTACGAGGGTTAGAGGAACGGTCATAGAGATAGAGCACCTCAGTCGGTTGCATATAGGCCTTGACCCCAGTTGGAACGAGGACGATTTCCCCAGGAGCAATCACCGTGCGTTCTGCCACTTTTAAGTCATAGCCGGCCGCATGCGCTGTCTCCCGCTTTGGCAGCAAGTCCAGATTAGTATAGGTTGATACAAGTTCAAATCCACGAATTTTTGTCATCATAATTCCTCTTTTATCTAAATAGTTTCCATCTCTTCTATTATACCATCACTTTGCCCTAGCGTCTCCCCTATACTACTATTCGTATTTTTTGAGTAAAAACCTCCTTTTTCACCTTCATTATTTGTAAATTATATGATGATTTCATGGTTGTTTTCTAAAAGAAAGCGAAAATTAATGAAACAGCTTAAAAACACCTAATTTCACCGATTTTAGCTTGAAGCCAATTATTATTTTTGCTATAATTCCCTGTGTAGGGAATAATTTTAAAAGTAAAATATTTTACCCTATAAAATTATTTAATGGAGGTCGTGTCTCAGCACTCGATTCTAATTACCAACAGATAGGATTTGAAAGATCCATATCGTTAAAAGTAATCAGGTATTGATGATTAGGCACTAATTTTTTTATGAAAAGGGAAGATAAGATGAAGAATAGGAATATCAAAATTTTCTCATTTGTCCTTTGTTTAGTGGCCATGCTTTTCGCTTTAGGTCTGAATCGCACTTCAGCAGAAACTCCTGGAGTGACAGTAAGCGGAAAATGGGTCGATACAATTTCAAACATACAAGTTTCCAATAATGAAGGCGGCAACCTTGATTGGGAATTAGGACAATGGGCAACGTTCCGTATTAATGCAACATATGATTTAGCAGGTAAAAATGTTAAAGCAGGTGACCAAACTACAGTTACCGTACCAGATGCATTAATTATCACATCCGATAGTTTTGAAATTCGCGATATTAACACAAATGAAATTATCGCTCATGCTACTGTTGATGCTGAAAATAAAAAATTAACATTAACGTATACAGACTATGTTGAAAAACATTCCGATACAAATGGATCGTTCTTCTTCTATGCCCGTATCGACTTCAAAAAGCACCCTCAACAAGGAGAAATTCCGGTTGAAGTGACGGTTAACAACAAAACAATTATTGCAGGTAAAGTTACCTTTAAAGGGGTTGGTGATGGTGATCCAAACCTTTTAAAGAAAACAAGTTGGGTTCACAAAGATGACCCTAAGACTATTTCCTATACCATTTCTGTGAACCAACTAAAGCAAAATATTAAAGAGGTTACAGTAGAAGACACATTGCAATTTACCAATGCTTCTTATGTTAAAGATAGTTTTCGTGTGACAAAAGGTGAGATGTCTTATGTCGATGGTGGATGGCAATTTAATAATACTAAGGATGTAACCAATGAACATCCTGTAACTGTTGGTGAAAATGGTCAATCATTTGTTGTGAATCTTGGAGATATTAGTGAGACGGATCAATACCGTATTACGTATGATGTCCACTTAAATTACTCACCAGCCGATGGGGAAGTCTTAAATAACCAGGCTACTTTAAAAGGTAAGAACATTAAGACTAAAGAAGCAGTAAATAAAGCTGCCGTTCAAATTGCTGGTGGTTCTGGTGTTGGTTATGTCTTTACCATTCATATTCACAAAGTAGATGATGCTAACCAACCACTTGCTGGAGCTAAATTCAAAGTGGTACGTCAGGCCAACAACCAAGTAATCGGGGAATATGTAACAGATGATAAAGGTAACATTACAGTCAATGGTCTTTTAAAAGATAAATACATCTTAACTGAGTTACAAGCACCTGAAGGTTATACCATTACTACTGCTGATACCCCAGTTAATGCTGAAGACTTTAGTGGAACTGATAAATCAGTGACGAAGACAATCGTCAATCCAAAAGCAAAACCTAAAGCAACTCAAGCTACCATCGAATTAGATAAAACTCTTACAGGACGTGATCTAACAGATGGTGAATTTAGCTTTGAATTGTACGAGGGTGCTAACAAGCTTCAAACTGTTACAAACAAAAACGGAAAAGTAACATTTGCACCAATTGAGTACACCGAAGAAGGTGAACACACTTACACTGTTAAGGAAGTAGCTGGAAATACCCCAGGTATTACCTATGACAAGACTGATAAACAAGTAACTGTTAAGGTGAAAAAAGATGGCGACAACCTGAAAGCAGATGTGGCTTATCCAGATAATAAAACCTTCTCAAATACTTATACGGCTCCTCAACCAGCAAAAGCTAAAATTTCAGCGAGCAAGATTTTAGAAGGTGCTGAATTGAAGAATGGTGAATTCAATTTCCAATTGTTGGATGAAGCTGGTAAAGTCCTTCAAACAAAACAAAATGCCGCAGATGGTGCGGTAGCCTTTGATGAACTTTCTTATTCATCAGAGGATGCAGGAAAAACTTTCCACTACACGATCAAAGAAGTCATTCCTGAAAGCAAAGCAAAAGGAATGACCTACGATGAAGGAAATATTGATGTGACTGTAACTGTCACAAAAGATGATGCAAGCAATACACTCAAAGCTTCTGTGGCATATGGTGATAAGAAATCATTCACTAACAAATTGGTAACAACTTCAATTCCACCAACTCCTCCGACGGTTGACAAACCTGAATTGAAACTCTACAACATTCAATTGCACAAAGCTAACGCAGATGGAAATGCTCTTGCAGGTGCTGTATTTGGTCTCTTTGAAGCCGATGGTACGACTCCTGTAGCAAATCCTTATGGTGCAGGTCAAGCGACCGCAACTTCTGATTCAAATGGTCTTGTAACTTTTACAGGATTTGAAGCAAAAGATTATGTGGTGAAAGAATTGACTGCTCCAGAAGGTTATCAACTATCATCAGATGTGATTAAAGTTTCTGCTAGCGAGTTGAATGCTGCGACTAACCTCGTCGTAGACAAAGGAACAGTGGTCAACAAACCGTTCACTTCAATTCCACCAACTCCTCCGACTGTTGATAAACCTGAATTGAAACTCTACAGCATCCAATTGCATAAAGTGAACCAAGAAGGGAAAGCTCTTGTTGGTGCCGTATTCGGTCTCTTTGAGGCAGATGGTACGACTCCTGTATCGAACCCTTATGGTGCAGGTCAAGCGACTGCAACTTCTGATGCGAATGGTCTTGTAACCTTTACAGGATTAGAAGCAAAAGATTATGTGGTGAAAGAACTTACAGCTCCAGATGGCTACCAGTTATCAGATGAAGTCATCAAAATCTTAGCTAGTGATTTGGTTGTTTCAAATAGTGTAGTGGATAAAGGAAATGTCGTTAACAAACCATTTACTTATATCCCTCCAACTCCTCCAACTGTTGACAAACCCGAGTTAAAACTTTACAACATCCAATTGCATAAAGTGAATCTAGTAGGTCAAGACCTTGCAGGTGCTGTATTTGGTCTCTATGAGGCAGATGGTGTGACACCAGTTGCCAACCCATATGGCGAAGGCCAAGCGACTGCTACATCCGATACCAATGGTCTTGTTTCCTTCACTGGATTGGAAGCAAGAGATTATGTTATTAAGGAGTTGACAGCGCCAGCTGGCTACCAATTATTAACGGATGTTATTACTGTATCTGCTAGCGAATTAAAAGCTGCACCTAACCTTGTAGTAGACAAGGGGACAGTTATAAACTATCTAACACCACCAAACACACCACCAACTCCGCCTACTACACCACCAACTCCGCCTACTACACCACCAACTCCGCCTACTACACCACCAACTCCGCCTACTACACCGTCAACAGACAAACCAAAAGGAGATAAACCTTCTGGAAGTCAACCAAAAGAAGATAAGAAACATACCCTTCCTTCTACAGGTGAAACAGTAAGTGCTGGACTTGTTGCAGCAGGACTTGCGCTTGCAGGAGCTGGAAGCATGCTCGTTGCCAAAAAACGCGACGAATAATTCTAAAACAGGTTTTCATCTAGCATTGCTAGATGGACCTGTTTTTTTATTGATGACCGTCCTGTTTTCTGATCTTATTTCCAGTATTTTTGCGTCCTTTCTAAGACACAAAAAAGAGATCGGCTCAAGTCCAACCTCTAATTTCATTATAATTCCTGTAATAAATAACGGAAGAGTTCTAAATTCCCTTTTTCTTCATTGACCAAGTATTCTGGATGCCATTGCAAGCCCATAATGCGATGACCATCTACAGCTTCAATGGCTTCGATGGTGTGATCGCGCGGATCAAAGGCGGTCGCACGGAAATTCAGTGCGAGATCCTTGATACTTTGACGGTGCACGGAATTAATCCGACTGGCCTGTCCAAAAAGCTGCTCTACCACACTGCCTTTTTTAGTCTGGATAGAATGGGAAGTCCCAAACGGAAGTCCTTGCCAATGCCCTTCGATCTCTTGGTTGAGTGTTCCTCCAAAAGCCACATTGATCAACTGAACCCCACGGCAAATTCCTAGAACCGGTTTGTTTTGGCGTACTGCTTCCTTCAGTAGGGCAAGCTCAAATTGATCCCGTTCGATATTGTAATCATCGCTCTCGATGGTTTTTTCTTCGCCATAGAGACTAGGATCGACATTTTGGCCTCCACTTAAGATCAATTTGTCAATCGTTTCAACATAGTCCTTAACCAAGGAAGGATCTCCCATCGGGATGACCATTGGAAGCCCACCTGCTTGACGGATTCCTTCCGCAAACTGACTAGACACGGAGGAATGAAGGTTTTTCCCTTCCGGGTCTACCGGACAGAGATTAGCGGATACTCCAACAATTGTTCTGCACATATTCATTCCTCCTTCATTTTAACTACTACTTATCTTACCACCCATTAGTGATAGTGTCTAATATGTATTTTTTAAAACCGTGATAGATTTTATTTATCACCCTCACCTTCCTCACAAAACAATTGATGATCATACAAGTTTTTTTACCTATATTATGTTAAAATAGAGAGGAAAATAGAATCGCCCTTCAAGGCACACATTTGGCCGTTTCGAAGGCGCAAGCGCTAGATTTCTAGCCTTGTTGAAAAATAGACATAGAAATGGAAGATACAATGGAAAAACAAACCGTTGCAGTATTGGGTCCTGGTTCATGGGGAACAGCCCTTTCACAAGTCCTCAATGATAACGGCCATGAAGTCCGTCTCTGGGGAAATATCCAAGAACAAATCGATGAAATCAATACCGCTCATACCAATCAACGCTATTTCAAAGACATCGTTATTAGCGAAGACATCACTGCTACGACTGATTTGAAAGCAGCTTTGGACGGTGTGGACGCTATCCTCTTTGTCGTTCCTACAAAGGTGACCCGTTTGGTGGCGAAACAAGTCGCTGAAACACTGGATCACCCTGTAACAGTCATGCACGCTTCCAAGGGACTAGAACCTGGTACACACGATCGAATTTCTCAAATCCTTGAAGAAGAAATTCCTGCTTCTCTTCGCAGTGAAGTAGTGGTCGTTTCTGGACCGAGTCATGCAGAGGAGACCATCGTACGGGACATCACCCTCATTACAGCAGCTTCAAAAGATTTAGAAGCTGCACGCTATGTTCAAGAACTCTTTAGTAATCACTACTTCCGCCTCTATACCAATACAGATGTTATCGGAGTGGAAACTGCTGGAGCCTTGAAGAATATCATCGCAGTCGGAGCTGGGGCCCTGCACGGTCTTGGTTATGGTGACAATGCCAAAGCAGCCATTATCACACGCGGTCTCGCTGAAATCACGCGCCTTGGCGTTAAGCTCGGAGCTAGCCCATTGACCTATAGCGGTTTGTCTGGGGTCGGTGACTTGATCGTTACCGGAACTTCTGTTCACTCTCGCAACTGGCGAGCTGGTGATGCTCTCGGACGTGGCGAAAAATTGGAAGATATCGAAGCCAACATGGGCATGATCATTGAAGGGATCTCTACGACCAAAGTCGCCCACGAGCTGGCCCAAGAACTGGATGTCTACATGCCGATTACACAAGCCATTTACCAAGTCATTTATGAAGGGAAAGATATCCGCGAAGCCATCCACCACATGATGAGCAATGAATTTAAAGAAGAAAACGAGTGGAAATAAGTCAACCACCCTAACATCAATCCTACCTTTTAGAAAGGAAACTATATGACTAAAGTTAGAAAAGCAGTCATTCCTGCGGCTGGTTTGGGGACACGCTTCCTCCCAGCTACCAAAGCTTTGGCAAAGGAAATGTTGCCAATCGTTGACAAACCTACGATCCAATTCATCGTAGAAGAGGCTCTGAAATCTGGGATCGAGGAAATCCTTGTCGTAACAGGGAAGGCCAAACGTTCGATCGAAGACCATTTCGATTCTAACTTCGAATTGGAATACAATCTCGAGCAAAAAGGCAAGACTGACTTACTCAAGTTGGTCAATGATACAACAGCGATCAATCTTCATTTCATCCGCCAAAGTCACCCTCGAGGTTTAGGGGACGCTGTTCTTCAAGCCAAGGCCTTTGTTGGAAATGAGCCTTTTGTCGTTATGTTGGGAGATGATCTGATGGACATCACTAATGATGATGCCTTGCCATTGACCAAACAGTTGATGAACGACTACGATGAAACCCATGCGTCAACCATCGCTGTGATGGAAGTCCCTCACGAAGAGGTTTCTTCTTACGGTGTGATTGCACCCCAAGGCGAAGGCATTAACGGTCTTTATAGCGTTGAAACGTTTGTCGAAAAACCAAACCCAGAGGACGCTCCAAGTGATCTCGCTATTATCGGACGCTACCTCTTGACTCCTGAAATCTTTGATATTCTTGCAAATCAAGAACCAGGTGCTGGCAATGAAATTCAATTGACAGATGCGATCGACACCCTCAATAAAACCCAACGAGTCTTTGCCCGTGAATTTAAAGGCCAACGCTACGACGTCGGTGATAAATTCGGCTTCATGAAAACTTCGATTGACTATGCCTTGAAACACCCTCAAGTCAAAGATGATCTTAAACAATATATTATCGACCTTGGAAAAAAATTAGAAGCAACTGAACAAACTGCAGACTAATCATTTTCAAATCTACAGAATACAAAAGAGACTGGCCATATCATGTAAGAGCTTTGTTGCCTTACAATGGTCAGTTTTTTTATATAAAAAAGAGGCTGGATAAAAATCCGGCCTCTTTCGTTACATTGGACTTGGTCCAATTCACTTTTTAATTCTTATTGTTTAAGGATGAACATTGTAAGAATAATTGGTATTTGGGAAAGTTTCAATTTCGCCTGGATTAAAGTTAGAACCGAAGCGATTATTGTTGTTTACACTGTTTCCTACTACAGGAGCTTCAACCGGAGATTGAACTTTTTCTTCTGGCTTCACAGACGTTTCTACTTTCGAAGATACAGCTGGTTGTTTATCCTTGTTAGCAGCATAGCCAAAGCGATTATTTGGATTTCCTTCTGCATTTGCTGGAATGTCTTTATTAGAAGGTGTTGCTACATAATCTGGAGCCGGAATTTTAATTTTGTTCACATCTTCATTGATTTGTGGTTTTTCTGGAACTTTTGGTGTATCTGGTTTCTTAGGTTCTTCAGGATCTTTATAATTATCTGGTTGAGAAGCACGATATGGATCTGATTTACGTCCAGCTGCCTCTAATTGTTTTTCCATTAATTTTTCATAATCTTTGAAGTGTTGGAAAAGACGATCAGACAATTCCAGTGCATCTTTTGTTACCTTATCTTCAGCAGCTTTTGCAGCTTCAGGTTGATCTTTCAATGAATAATATTCAATATCTTTCTTTTCTTGATCAACAATAAATTGTTTTTCAAGAGCTTTCCAGTGATCTTGGACTGATTTTCCAAAGACATCTTGGTTATTAATCGCCATGTTGTCAATGTGCCATACTGTCCAATACCATGAATTTGGATCATAAGTTGCTGTTTGAGGTTTGAAGGCTTTGTAAGTATCTTTTAGATTACCATAGAATGGAACATAAGGAGTGTTTCGAGATGGTCCCATACCAAGCCATAACGTACCACCAAATGATTTTGGAAGTTTTGGATTGATTTGGTAGACATGGGCATCAATAACGTTTTCGTTTCCTAAAGCATACTTGTATTGGTCTTTACGAACAGCATCATTGCTACCATTATCCCCTTGTTTCTTGACACCAATTTGATCGTCTGGAACAAACCGACCATTCAAATGTTCAAAACGGTTGCGTTGGAGAGCAAAGGCATCTTCCAAAGTAAATTTCTTGTTTGGATCTGTTGGTGAGCGGAAGAGTTCGTATTCATCATCTTCATAAGTCACTTTTGATTTTGGATCCAAAAGAGTGATTCCTGCGTAAGTACGTGAACGGTCTCCTTCAGCATATTTTTCTGGTCCATAAGATTTAGCGATATGGAAGTTCCCGTCTTTATCTGTCTTGTAGTTACCAGATTCTTTGGCTACTTTTTCGACATCTTTCGAAGCGATCACATTTTCCTTGTCATTCAAATCCACATGACCAAGGTAGTAGGTATTTGCAAAGACTGCATATTTGTCTTCTGGGACTTTAACAGCTACATATTGGTGACCAGAAAGAATTTCCATATACCAAGTTTCTTTTTGGTCTGCAAAAACGACAACATTCCCTTCTGCTGATCCTTTTTCTTCAATGACTTTAGCTAGGAATTCAACCCCTTCACGAGCAGACTTAACGCGTGGTAAAACCACGTCCAACATAGCAGCTTCTGGAATTCCCTTTTCTGTCAATGGGTCAGTCTTCAAGACTTTTTTATTTGGAATTGCTGTAACAGTTGAGGTCATAGAGACGCCGGCTTCGTTAAATCCATGTTCACCAAAGGCACCGTTACTACCATCTCCACGAGCAGAGTCATAAGTCGCTGTGTATTTCATTTCACTGGCAGCATGTGGATAGGTAAAACCATTAGATTCGTCTTCCAGTTGATCCCCTTCCTTATAGTTCTTCGCATCAACAACTACAAAGTTTTTGTTGTGCTTTCCACCATTTGGATAGTAAGGGTAGTCTTCTGTCCGACCAAAGAGAGTGGTCCCATCCTTGGTCAATTGGCGACCAATGATAAAACCGCAACAGGCTTGAACAGCTTGAATCGGTAGGAGTAAGAGTGTCATCGCTACCAACGAGAGTTTTAACAACCATTTTTTCATGGCAAATCTCCTTTGTTTTTGCACTACTTTTGACAAAATAGCACTATTTTTGATTTTTATACCTCCAGTTTACACCTTTCTAAACCCTTTTGCAAGCGCTTTCTATTTTGCATTTTTATACCTTTTTACCCATGATTACCTTCTCTATGGACCTAGCAATAGAGGGCTCACTTGACTCCTGCAAACATATTATAATAAATATATACAATTCTTTGCTTTTCAAACAATTTTCTGTTAGTTTACGATTGCGCTACATTTTTTAGGAAAAAAAGAGAGTGGGACAGAAATCGGTAATTCGTTAGAATTCGATTTCGTCGTCCCACCTCCGCACAGTTGAGTAGGGCTGTAAAAGCTGATGAAATCAGCGTAGTAGAGCCCACTCAACCACTGTGTCTTGCTCGACAATCCAAAAACAATTAAGAGGCTAGGACTTTTGTCCTAGCCTCTTCTTAAAATAGAGTCAAGATTTTACCTAAGAAATAAAGCAAAAGCAAGAGATAAGATAGAGCTGCACTCATCTGATAGGTTCGGTTCATAAAGCGAGCTTCCCCTCTTACTGGAAAGACATAAGCCAACATGACCCCAGCTACTAAGCCACCGATGTGCCCCGCCATACTGATCCCTGGCATGAAGCTAAAGATCAAATTGACCACAATCAAGCTGGTATAGGACTGACTCAAATGGCGAATATAGGGACTTTGGACAATAAAGCGCAAAGCACCAATAGTCCCAAACAGTCCAAAGAGGGCTGTAGAAGCTCCTGCTGCAATCACATCTGGCGTAAAAATAGCTACAAAGACATTACCCATCATGCCTGATAAGAGATAAAGAGCTAAGAAAGCCTTCGATCCAAAGAGATCTTCTGCCAAACGTCCTAAGTAATAGAGGGTGATCATATTGAGCACAAAATGTTCTAGGCCGATATGAACAAATGTAGCTGTCACTATTCGCCATAACTGGCTAGGATCGACTTTCACAACCTCTCCAATAATACCACCGCTATAGTAAATAGCAGCACCTGTTTGGTAGTCGCCTCCAAATCGGATAAACATGGAAAGAAAGACTGCCGTTGTGACGAGCAACAAGAGGCTGGTCACAGGATAACGACGATCAAAGAGTAACTTCATAGACTAGCACCTCCTGAACTGCCTGATCAAACGTATCTGGCTGGAAATCCTTCTGCTGGATGGAATAAATCGTACTAACCGTTTTTCCAGTAAAATCTGCTAAATAACGATCATAATAGCCACCACCATAGCCAATTCGGTAGCCTTTTGACTGGAAGACCACGCCTGGTACATGGATCAGATCAATCTCTGACTGTTCCACAAGCTTTCCTTTTTCATTGGGCTCCAGCAAACCAAAGCGTGTCTTTTCCAAAATATTAGGATCGTATTCCACAAATTCCATTCGCCCTTGTGGATAGGTACGGGGAACACAGACGCGTTTTCCAAGTTGAAGAGCTGCTTGGATCAAGCTAGCTGTGGAAACTTCATGGTCAAAAGACAGATAGGTCGCAAGGGTCTTTGCCTCCTGAAAAGCTGGCAGCTCCAAGAGGCGCTGAGTCAGCTCTTCATCTGCTTGAGTTTTCACGGATTCTGGCAACTGTTTCATGGCTGCAATGGTTTCTTTTCGTAGTGTTTTCTTCATTCCCTACTCCTTTTGTCTAGCTTTAATTGTATCATTTTTTAGGAAAGATCCGAACAGTTTTTATACAACAAAATAAAAATCCAACTCCAGACGGAGTTGAATCATTCCTTTATTGGTTAGCTTTCATTTTCAAAAATTTACCAATGTTTTCCACAGCGAAGGGAAGGGCGGCTTCATTTGGGCTCATCTTCGGATGGTGCAAAGCATAAGGGGTATCAATTCCCAGCCAGAACATGACTCCAGGGACCTTGCTCAAGAGAAAACCAAAGTCTTCTCCTGTCATCGCAGGCAGAATATCAATCAGGTTCACGTCTTCCTCAGCTGTGAAAAAGTCCATGAGTTCTTTGGCCAATTCTGGTTCGTTTTCCACAGGCAGGTAGCCCCCTTGCTTGAGTTCCAGATCCAATTTCACATCAAAGGCGGCTGCAACTCCTTCTGCAATGGCTTTGACCCTTTTTTGAGTCAAAAGGTTCATCTCCATGGTCAAGGTCCGAATGGTCCCATGAAGGAAGGCTGTTTCAGCAATCACATTATTAGTTGTTCCTGCATGCATGGAACCAAAGGTCACCACAGCCCCTTCAATCGGATCGACATTTCGACTCACGACCGATTGGACTTGGGTAATGAAGTAAGAAGCTGCTACAAGAGCGTCATTGGCCTCATGTGGAAAGGCGGCATGCCCTCCCTTACCTGTAAATGTAATCTTGACTTCACAGGTTCCCGCAAAAAGGGTACCCGTATTAGTCGCAATGTCTCCCACCTTCAAATCAGGGCGCACATGCAGACCATAAAATTCGTCAGGGAGCCAGTCGCCAAAAGCATTGTCCTTATACATGAGCATCCCACCAGCTTCGTTTTCTTCAGCTGGTTGGAAGAGAAAGAGCAGGTTATTTTTTGGTTGCACTTGAACCAGTTGATCCAAAAGCCCAAGAGCTGTCGTCATGTGCATATCATGACCACAAGCATGCATCCGTCCTTCGTGCTTGGAGGCAAAATCAAGGCCCGTTTGTTCCACAATCGGTAAGCCATCGATATCTGTCCGCCAGCCGATCGTTTTTTCAGGAGCAGACCCATGGAGATAAACCAGGATCCCGGTCCGCCAAGTCCGTTGCTCAACAAAGTCCTTGCCCCCTGTGATCTCTGCGATTCGCTCTAAGAGGTAGGCTTGGGTTTCAAATTCTTCCAAGCCAATTTCAGGGATTTGGTGCAAATCCCGTCTGATTTTAATTAAATCCAATGTCATAGTCGTCTTCTTTCTATTAGAATAGAGAGTGGGAAAGAACCCTATTATTTAAAAGGAGTTCGTCTTCCCACCCCCGCACAGTTGATTAGGTCATCTTTGGAGCTTAATCAAGCGAACAAAGATGCCAATCAACCACTGCGTCATACAATTATTCCCTTCAAACATCAAAGGCTGGACAGTTTTTGCCCAGCCTCTACCATTCCTATCTTACAAATTACGCAAGGCGTCTTCTAGTGCTGTTTTTTGTTGTGTTTTTTCATCGATTTCCTTGATGATGCGAGCTGGGACACCAGCTACGACCACATTTTCAGGGACATCTTGAGTAACAATAGCGCCAGCGGCAACGACTGAACCGTTCCCTACTTGAACCCCTTCAATCACAACTGCATTGGCACCGACCAAGACATTATCACCGATCCGAACAGGCTCAGCAGAAGCTGGCTCAATGACACCCGCAAGAACGGCACCTGCACCGATGTGGCTGTTTTTACCAACTGTTGCACGACCACCAAGGATAGCCCCCATATCAATCATAGTTCCTGCACCGATTTCAGCACCGATATTGATGACAGCACCCATCATCACGACAGCATTGTCTTCGATGGTCACTTGGTCACGAATAATAGCACCTGGTTCGATACGCGCATTTAGATAGCGCTTATCCAGCAGGGGAACAGCTGAATTACGGCCATCTTGTTCCACCACATAATCCTTGTTCTCTGTCAAGTTGGCAAGAAGGGGCTCGATATCTTTCCAGTCACCGAACAAAACATTGCCAAGTTTCATAACACAAGCAGGAACATCCGTTGCCAATTCCCCTTCAAAGGTTACTTTCACATTTGTTTTCTTTTCTGCATTTCCAATAAAAGCGATAATTTCTTGAGCAGACATTTTTTGTGCTGTCATAAGATTCTCCATTCATTTCAATTAAAGGTATCCATATTATACCACAATCCTAGTGAGATGAACACCTAAGGCGACGTGGTTGTAGCCGAATCCTCCAGGCCTGTTATTTCACTTATGGTGCGATTGCTTCCAAAGTGAATCGTAACTAAACGCGCATCAGAAAGTTTATAGTGAAAGGTTAAAAAAGACTCTGAACTCATCATACTCGACCAAGAAACACGGCTAGGAATTCCGACTGTATTCACAAGATCTGCATAGCTGGTTCCTATTTTAATATTGGCAAAATCCTCTCTGTTCAAACTGCCATTTTTATTGGCTAATCGCTCACTGTTTAAGTTCTCAAAATTAAGAGAAGATAGACGGCTACTAATTATATTTGAAAGCAAAACAGATACAGAAGAAGGGGATCCTTCAGCCTCATAATCCAAGCTTGTCATGAAAGGACCGACACTACCCTCTTGGTAGGTTTCTTCCCCACTACTAGCCTTCCCCAGTATAGCTACCACATCCTGCGGAGACAGATAAGTTGAAGAGGTACGGCCTTGATCCCCCTCACTTAAACCAGGAATCAGGGAAATCGCCTTCTCATAGGTCACTTGAAACTGAAATTCACCTTCCGGTGCAATCAAGGTACTCGTACCACTCTTCAAGGTTTCCTTTCTGGTTCCATAAGACCGGCCAGTGTTTCCGTATTCACTAGTAGTAGATGAAGGATGTTCCTCACTATGGATACCTCCTGAAGCCAGATAGGCAAATAATCCCAGCATGGCCAATAAACCAAAAAAGGCAGCTAGCGAAGACCCGCCACTATTAGAGGAAGGAGAGTAGGTTTTCGCCCTATCCGATTGGGAGTCTAGTACAGGTTGTCTTGGTTCTGAATGCCTGCCTCCCCCTATTGAAGCCAGATCGGCTTCTGAAATCAAGCGGCTCCCACCCTGATGCTCTACTTTTTTCTCAGCTGAGGGAGACTGCCCTATTGTATCTTGTGCTGGTGTTTCTGACCTTGCTTCTTCTGTTAGTGGTGTAGCAAGAACGACCTGAGCTGATTCGTCTTCAGGTGTAGCAAATGAGCCTTCCTTTGGATCATACGATTCCTTCTTCACACCAATCGCTGGTTCGTCTTTTCGTTCCTCTTCTTGTTTCACCTCTTCCTGAAAAGCAGGGACTTCTACCACTTCTGGCTCTTTTGTGAGCGTATCTTCTAGCTTCTCAGGACTTCCTTTTTCTAAGGGTGCTTCTTTCGGCTGGCCTTTCGAAAACCGATTCTGGTGCTCATTTCGTAGATGCGACCAGTCTTTATTTCCCATTGTCCTCTCCTTTTATTTAAAATGCTTCGGGCTGACTTTTTTACTGTGCTGTAGATGTAGAGGAAGCTGGTGTGGTCGCTTCCTCTTTCGATTTGATATCCTTGATGGTTTGCTGGCTATCAAAATGGATTTGAATCGTTTGAGAATCCGATAATCGATAAGTAAAGGAAGGTGCTTCCCCGTAACCTAAAAGTCCAGACACATCTATTTCATCTGGAATCCCTACCGTATTGAGTAGGTCTAAATAAGGCATTCCGACCTTGATAGCGGCAAAATCGTCCTTCGTCAAGCTCCCATTCTTATTCGCAAATCGGTCACTTTTTAAGTGTTTCAAACTTAAAAGAGAGATCCTGTAAAAGGCACCTGTTTTTTCAAGAAGAACCTTCCCATCTGTATCCTTTGATTGGTAATCTAATGTCAGCAAAAAGGGACTGGAACTGCTATCACTATACGTTGCTTCCCCACTCCTTGCTTTACCTAATGCTGCAACGACCTCTTTTGGGTCTACCGTCCCAAAAGAGGTCTTTTTTTCTTCCACTGCAAAATTAGGAATGAGAGACATGGCCTTTTCATAGGTTGGCTGAAATTGAAATTCATTAGCTGAGGCGATATAAGAACTATTTTCACTGGTCAGATATTCCGTTCTGATACCATCACGTGATAAACCATTGATCCCCTCACTCGAAGAAGATGAAGAAGAGCTTTTATTAACTTCGTTTTGAAGCACAAACACAAAAGCTATTAACAAGGCGAACCACCCAAAAAATCGCAAAAGCGAACCAATCCCCTCTTTTGAGGAAGAAGGGGAAGACGCCATCGTATCTGAATGGCTTCTAGTATCCTGATGATTGTCCATCCCTAATGAAGCCAGATCAGCCTCTGAAATCAAGCGGCTCCCACCCTGGTGAGATGAAGCTGCCTTGATATCTGTCCGATGATTGTCCAATAATATCTCCCTTCTTATATCAACACCAATTTCTTGGCTTTTTTCTTGAATTCCATTACCACTTCTGGCTGCCCTGGTAGTTGGTAAGTCGCGCGATAGCCCATTCCGCCATCTGGCATTTCTCCCCAGACCAATCGTTGAGGATTTCCTAGTTTCTTAATGAGCTGGGCGAATTCTGTACCTTTTTTCTCTTTTTCAGTAGTGATTTCTTTCTCACTACTTGTCTTCTCTTTTGCGTCCAACAAATTCGTCGCATCCACCATCGTCAAGCGATACCCCTGGTCTTTTTCCTGTTCAAACCACAAGGTTACACTTTTCTTGCCCTGATCGGTTTGCTTAGCCGCATAGGTTAAGACGAGAACCGTTTTATCCCCTTGGGCTGTCTTAGTGTAGCGAACTTTTTGAGCTTTTCCCCATTCCGTCACAACTGTTTCCAAGCGGGTTCCTGGTTGCTGACTCTGCTTGAGACGAACTTTTAAATTCGCCACAGCTTCGATGGTCCATTTAAACTGTTTGATTTCTTGTTCCTTGCTGACCAAATTCTTGTAATCCTTTGGCTGGAAATGAGTCAGTGTTTGGTCCTCCTTGGTATCGGTTCCTTGCTCTTGCACCTGGATGCTTGCAATCGCAAGTAACACTCCTAAAACAAAACACAAAAACGGCAGCAAGAGTTCTTTTCGATTCTTTTTCATCCACTCGATCATCTGCTTCACCCCTTCTTCGTCAAACGATATTGACCACTCTGGTCACGTTCAAAGGTTAAAGAGACCAGTCCATCTGTCACCTGATAAGACAGGGCTAGGACTTGCTTGTCCTTTGCAGAGGTCAAACTAAGAGAATTGGGAAGACCTGATTTTTTCAAGACATCTTCTACTGCTGTCCCCTTTTCCTTTTTTCCATCTAGCGTCTGATAGCCTGTAAAATCTGCCAGTTTTACGTTCTTTTTGCTCTGATAGTGAGCCGATTGGGGCGCAAAGCCTTGAATCGAGCTCAAATAAAAGGTATCATCCTGCTTTTGAAATCCTATGGTATAAGGATGAATCCCCTGCACAGGAGTCCCATAGCCTAGCTGGACTTGCGCTCCAAAACTCGTATCTTCTTGTGTAAAACTCGCTGCTTTTCCAAATTTTTTGACGAATGCAGACAAAGTCACCCAATTTTTTTGCGTCTTTCCTTCTTCCCTTGCAAGGTCCAATGACAACAAGTCTTCTAAAGCCGGCTCTTTGGAAGAAGACGCAACAAATTGCTGGCTGTCTTCTTGCATGCGAGACAAACTCAACAAGCGATCTTTGGGCAAAGTTTTCACTGGATGAATCATAAACACCAAGCAAACACCAACCATAAAAGCCAGCAAAGCACTTGCAGCTTTTTGTAGGATCCGCTTATGATGTTCTATCCACTGTTTCATTTCTTCCATCCTTTATGCTCTTTCTATTCAAACTCTTTCTATTGTATAGAAAATTAGCGTATTTGTCTCGTCTTATCCCAAAAAAGAGGCGCTTGCCTCTTTCTTTTATTCATTGATTTAGTAGCTGTCTTTACTACTCAAGAGGAAATCTCCATTTTCTTGGCGAATAAAGGTCAAATCTACATAGTCCCCGTTTTTCTTTTGGAAGTCCATGACCAATTCTATCTTGTCTGAATCATCAGATGAACTCACCGTCAGATTGACTGCATCACCGTATTTTTCTAAAAGCTCTTTGTAAGAGGTCCCTCCAGCACCGGTCTCACTATCTCCAACCTTGAACCCATCTGCGAAGTTATCCTCAACCGCAAGATTTTTCCCAAATTGATTAAATTCAAATTTGACAAGCTGAAATTCTTTTCCTTTCTTAGAGTAGGTCGCTTTGACCTCTTTATTATAAGAGTTATCATCCCAGAATAATTTCAATTCTCCACTATCAAATTGAACAGAACTAGCCTTTCCATAAGCGTCGACCATTTCCTCAGGACTCTCCCCATCATCCTTTCCAGTCAAAAATTGAAGTTGCTCGATATCAGACTGCTCCCAGCTAAAATCGGCTTCCGCATCTTCTGCGGTCAACTGGTCCAAATCAATATTGGATGAAGAACCAGACTGGTTGCCTGACCAAGAAGTGTGCTTTCTAGATGGTGACGTGCTAGGGCTGGCATGACCAATCAAATAGCCACTGACTCCACCGATGAGGAGACCCACTAAAATCCCAAGGGCAAAACGAATCGCCTTCTTGTCTGCAGTATCCATCGGTCTTCCAACAGGAGAAAGAGGAGCTTGTGGAATAGGTGTCTCAGGAACAGGCACTGTCTGCGGACCAATTGGTTCAGCTGCCATATTTTGAGGAGCTTGTGGTGCAGGCTGGAATGGAGGAGTCGGTTGGGGAGCAACAACTACATCCGGATGTTCTCCAACAGTTGCTTCATCCACCTTTGGAGGCTCCACTGTTTCTGAAATAACTGGCTCGTCTGCTTCTTCTTTCATTGCTTTCGTCTCCGTCACTGAAAGGCCACTAGCTTCTGGAACGACCAAGTCTTCGGCTTCTTCTTTTGGGACAAAGGCTGGCGCAGCCACATCAAATTGAGGCGCACCCTCTACGGGAGTATGTTTCATAAATTGTTCTTGATCTTTCTCGGACATTTCGAATTCTCCTTTTTATTCTTCTCTTCTACTATAACATAAAACCAAGCAAGGACCAACTCCTGTCTGGATGGACTAAAAAAGATCGGAGAGATATCCGACCTTTTAGATGCTTATCTTAAAATTTCTTGCGAAGGGAGACAATAGCAAGCCCTGCAAGTGAGAGCAAGCCCAATGTTGCCAAAACGACACCTGTTTCTTGACCTGTTTTTGGCAATAAACGGCCAACGACAGATTTGCTTGAGTCGCTTGAATTTGAGGAAGAACTAGAAGAAGAGCTTGAGCTCGATGAAGAAGTTGAACTTGAGGAATTTGAAGATGAGCTGCTTGAAGATGAGCTCGATGAGCTACTTGAGCTAGAAGACGAACTACTTGAGCTACTTGAACTAGAAGATGAGCTACTTGAGCTTGAAGATGGGCTTGTTGTACTTGGTGAAGTGGATCCTCCTGTCTCAGAACCGTTATAGCCTGCAATGAAATTACGATAAATTGGGTTTGAACTTGCAAGTGAATCCACCATCAAGCGTCCTGACCCATCGTAAGCAAGGGACACTGTTACTTCCCCTTCTCCATTATCCAACTGTTTAAAGCGACCATCATCTTTTGTGGTTTGACGAATGTAGAGTTTAACAGTTCCAGAATTCAGTCCAGAGAGATCCACATCATCAAATTCGATCGTCCCATCTGCTGTATTTTGCCCTTTAGCAACGGTCTCTTCTTCGCCACCTTCAGATTTGTAAATCAATGCAAATTGGTAGGCTCCTGCATCATGCGCACTTTCTTTCTTGCCTTCACGCGCTCCCACTACATCGACACGACCTGTTTTCAATTTCAAAGAAAGCTGATTCGATTCAAAACCTTCATAAGTTGGTTGTTGAACAAGGTCTAGCTGACCATTTTTGTACTCATAAATCGCAGCTTTTGTATTCGCAGAAACCGGGTGAGCAACAGCCATTCCACCAAGCATAGATGAAAGTAACAAGAATTTAGCCAAGTTCTTTTTCATAATTTTCATTCCCTTTTCAATTATTTTCATTCATCTTTTATTTTATATTATGAAACAACAAATGACAACTTTTATATTCAAATAACTTTTTATATTAAAGGATTTGAGTATAAAATCCGTGCCGGTAACTATTGCTCTTCTAGAAACCCTATAGTATCAGTAGTTTAGCAATGAGATAACCATATGATCAGGAGAAATAACTAGCTAGTGTTTTTATAGTTGAATCTAAGGGGAAATTTTATGAAACTATTTTGCAGACAAAAAAACGACCTCTTACGAGATCGTTTTATCTATCGATTAAAGACGAGCGTTGAGTTCTGCTCCAAGTTCTTCAAATCCTGGTTTACCAAGAAGGGCAAACATATTTTTCTTGTAGGCTTCAACACCTGGTTGGTCAAATGGGTTGATAGCATTCAAGTAACCTGAAAGGGCGATAGCCAATTCGAAAAAGTAGATGACATAACCAAGAGTGAAGGCATCTTGCTCAGGAAGAGTCACGTACATGTTTGGTACATCACCGTCTGTGTGGGCAAGAAGAACACCGTCAGTTGCTTTTTTGTTTACGAAGTCAACGTCTTTTCCTTGGAGGTAACCAAGTCCATCAAGGTCTTCTTCCAATGTAGGGATAATCACGTTCTTACGTGGTTTGTCCACACGGACAACTGTTTCAAACATGATACGAGTTCCTTCTTGGATAAATTGACCTAATGAGTGCAAGTCTGTTGAGAAGTTAGCTGAAGTTGGGTAAATACCTTTTTGGTCTTTCCCTTCTGACTCACCAGCCAATTGTTTCCACCATTCTGAGAAGTATTGAAGGGATGGCTCGTAGTTTACCAAGATTTCAGTTGCATAACCTTTACGGTAAAGGATGTTACGAACAGCTGCGTATTGGTAAGCTTCGTTTTCAGAAAGTTTGTCTGAAGTGTAGTCTTTACGGGCTGCATTCGCACCTTCCATAAGGGCTTTGATATCAGCACCTGATGCAGCAATTGGAAGCAATCCAACTGGTGTCAAGACTGAGAAGCGTCCACCGATATCATCTGGAACTACAAATGTTTCCCAACCATTGGCATCTGCTTCCACTTTTACAGCACCTTTGACACGGTCAGTTGTTGCGTAGATCCGTTTGTTGGCTTCTTCTTGACCGTATTTCTTCACCAAGAGTTCTTTGAAGACACGGAAAGCGATCGCTGGTTCAGTTGTTGTACCAGATTTAGAAATCACGTTGACTGAGAAGTCTTTATCTGAAACATACTCTACCAAGTCAGCAAGGTAAGTAGATGAGATGGAGTTTCCAGCGTAAAGGATTTGTGGCGCTTTGCGTTCTTCTTTTGTTTGCAAGTTTGCAAAGTGGTGGTTCAAGAAGTCAATCGCTGCTTTCGCACCAAGGTATGATCCACCGATACCGATCACGACCAAAACATCACTGTCTGATTTGATTTGTTCAGCAGCTTTCAAGATGCGGTCAAATTCTTCACGGTCATAATTTTCAGGAAGGTCCAACCAACCTAGGAAGTCACTACCAGCACCTGTTCCTTTACGGATCAATTCATCAGCTGCAGTCACTTGTGGTTGCATGTATTCCACTTCATGTGGGGCAACAAATTTACCCAAAACTTTTGAGTAGTCAAATTTAATATGAGACATGTTATTCCTCCAAATTTTGTTCTTCTCTATGATATCGCTTTACACGGATTTAATCAAGAGAAACCAATCTATAAAACGTTTTCATTTGCTAAATTTTTTATTTTCACAAATCAAGCAATGACGCAATAGCAATCGTTTGCATATTTGCACTATTTTGGCTAGAAAATCAAAAAAAGAAGCTTCTCACGAAACTCTATTTTTTCTCTTTTATTCTTTGAATATGAAAGTCATTTCTACATGACTCTGGTGAGTGATAGCCCTCACGTTGCTTCGCTCCTCAGGATCAATATCTCTAAACTCATCTGCGACTTTCTGGCTAATTTCATTTACGCTATAGCCCTCACGTTGCTTCGCTCCTCAGGGTCAATATCTCTAAGCTCGGTTGCGCCTTACAGGCATGACTTATTTACGCTATAGCCCTCACGTTGCTTCGCTCCTCAGGGTCAATATCTCTAAACTCGGTTGTGCCATACAGGCTAATTTCATTTTACGCTATAGCCCTCACGTCGCTTCGCTCCTCAGGATCAATATCTCTAAGTTCGGTTGCGCCTTACAGGCTAATTTCATTTACGCTATAGCCCTCACGTCGCTTTGCTCCTCAGGATCAATATCTCTAAACTCATCTGCGACTTTCAGTCTTGATTCGTTAAGAGCTTTTATCGGTTTACAGCTTTTTCCCTAACGGGAAAAACTGCATCCATTGCTCTAAGATTCGTCTGCGTCCCTTGGACTTGACTCATCAAGAGCAATAGAAAAGAGCACACAGTTCACTTCGCTTAGGGCTGCTGGATTCCTCCCCTGACCCGCTTCACGCAGAACTGTTGCTCCGATAGGTATTATATCATAATTTGTTCGATTTGCAAAGGTCCGGTTTTTATTCTTGTGTTTCGGCCTTGGCTGCGAGTTTGGCTTGTTTTTTTCGTTCTCGACCTTGGCGGAAGAAGGTCTGCATGATGGCTGCACATTCTGCTTCCAAGATTCCTGTTTCTACTTCGACTCGGTGATTGAGGCGTTCATCTGCCAAAATGTCGTAGAGACTACCTGCTCCACCGAACTTCTGATTGGTCGCCCCGTAAATCACCTGGGGAATCCGAGCTAGACCAATGGCACCACTACACATGACACAGGGCTCAATCGTGACAAAAAGCGTCGTATCCAGCAGGCGCCAGCTATTTTCACGCTGATTGGCCTCCTCGATCGCCATGATTTCCGCATGCATGACCGCCCGCTGCAGCTCCTCACGCGCATTATGTCCACGCCCGATAATCTGACCATCCTTGACCAAGACACAGCCAATCGGTATTTCATCATTGGCGAGGGCAATCTCCGCCTCCTTCAGGGCTTCCCTCATAAACATCGCTTTTTCCTCTATCGTGTAGTCCATCTCTTCCTTCTTCCTTTTAGTTTCTTTGTTCATTATACCATAGGCAGCTTACGACTCACAAAAAAAGCCGCCGATTGGGCGACTCTTATGGGAGATTATTATGAAAAAGTTTAGGAGGTTTAAACAAAGTTAGGAGGTCTTTGTTTATGCTTCTAGTATAGCTGGCCTATCTTAAATAAAGCTTAAGTTCTCTGAGTATTGATGATTTTGGAAATATCACCACTTAGAATCTCAAAAATATCTGACAAATTGCTGGCTTACTACTATCCGCTTTGTCGCAGAACCAACTATTGTGGCATCGCTCATCCTTTACGTAACTCAAGGATTTGGTCATAGCGCTCTTCTTCATCAATATGATGGGCTATTTCTAGTACCGTGATCGGCAAAGAAAAGATTAGGTCTCTAACCAGACGACTATTTTTTTCGTCCAAAGCTGATGTCACTTCGTCCGCTAATAAAATATCCTTCTCGCGTAAGAGAAAACGAGCCAACTCTAATCTGACACGCTGACCTCCTGAAATGTTTTCACCATTATTATGAATTTCTACATTCAAAATATCCTGAAATTCATCTATTAAGCCAACTCGGTCCAATACCTCCAATAATTCATGGTCCTGAAAAGGCTGACCAAAAGTTAGATTATAGCGGATAGTATCGTTAAACAGGAAGGGATGCTGGCTAATTAAACCGATATTCCCTTGGAAATGACTCGTTATTTGATTTCCATCATACTGAACGAAAATGTCACCCTCATCACATACTTCTTCTCCTAAAATCAAGCGAAAAAGAGTCGTCTTTCCAGACCCGCTCGGTCCTTTGATTAAAACCTTCTGACCTACTGAAATCGTCGCCGTCAAATCAGAAAAAAGCTGACGTTCAGCAAAACTTTTTGAAATATGATTTAAGCGCAACGATTCGAGATTTTCAACAAATTGATCCTTTGTCTCTTCGAAATCAGGTTCTTCCTCGATAATCTTAAACAGGCGGTTCGCAGTCGGCAAGGCACCTTGGAGATTGGCTGCACTGTACATCAGAGTTTGGATCGGTTCTACCAGCATCCCCGCAGCAACATACATAGAGATGAGGCTTGTAATAGAAATAGAATTTCCCTGTAAACTCAAATAAAAGCCTAAAGCAAGAGGAACAACCTGACTAAAAAAGACCATAAATCCATTAAAGAAAAAAATAATATTATGTGTGAAACAAAATCTTTGGATGGCTTTTTGATATTCTCCGTTTAAATCATTCACGCGCTCTTCATTCAGCCTCATGGCCTGATTAATCCGTAAGGTTTGGCTGCCTTGCATACTATCCGAGACAAGCCCATGTAATTTCGTTCTAAGCTTGGACCAGCTGTCTCCCGAATCTTGTAAACGACGATTCATGATGAACTGAGGAATAGGTCTCATAATCGTAAAAATGACAAAAATAAGTCCTAAGAGAAAATTTTGTGAAACAATATAAATGGCTGTAACAAGGGCGACAAATCCCCAACTCACCATAACATTTATATTTTCCAAATAATTATCGCCCACATATTCCATATCTTGAGTTAGCAGACTAACTTTTTCATCATTGGAAAATTTAGGATTCAATATGACTTTCTTAAATAAAAGGGCACGGACACTTTTGTTGATTTCTCTTCGGAATATATTGTGCGAATAGTTTGAAAACAGCATCAGACTATAAATAACAAGATAGACAGACAAACCAAATAAAACAAAATTGAGAATTTTTCCATAAGAAAGGCCGTCTTGATCTAACTTCAAGGCCTTCGTTAAAATCAGAGGTTGCGCCAACACCAAACCACTATTCACAATACGCCCTAAAAAAATAGGAAAAAGATACTTCTTATCAATGTACTTATAAATATTTCTCATAATTATCATCCATCAAAATAGAGGGCTAGCACAACCCTCTTCTCTAATTTATTTAAAATCGTGATTATTTACAATCACAATTATAGTTAAATACTCTAGGTTTAGCATTCATTTTGTCATCGAATTTGTTATTCACTTTAACCTTCATGATATCTTCCTTTCTAGTCCACATCTAAAATGTCATTATAAGATTTTGACAAAGCGAAAAGTGCTAAATTTTTACGAATTTTTTCCTTCACACTTTTACATAGATAGCGTGAATTTGTCTTCGTAATTCGCTTGGCCATCGGACAATAGCCAGATTTACAGATTAAAACAAATTGGCACTCTTTGCAACTTGCATCAAGCCGAATAACCCAATCATTCAGTTTACTGTAATTCACAAAGCCTTTATTAATGTTACCGAAAATATTTTGAGGTTCATATAAAGCAACTGTACATGATTGAACAATTCCTCTTACATTAAACATAAAATGATTTTTTCGATTAGAATAGCAGGTATAATTATTATTCACTACAACTTCTGGGGAAGAGATATGATATCCTGAAGTTACAGCTAACTTAGATAATTCAAAACTTGCATCTTTATCCAGTAAAGTAACGCAGTAATTTATATCTCTATCTCCTTTGCCCCAATTTCCAATAGTATGATAAGAAATCTTAAATCTGGAATCATCTTTGAAATAGATACCATCATGTGTTAAAAACTCTTTAACATTTTGATAGTTATCTTTACTTACATTAAAGCGAATCACACAAATAAAATCAAATTTACTTTCTTGCATTGCTTTCAAATTATCGAATATACGATTATACGACAACCCACCGTTTTGCAATACTCTCTGATTATTATGACTTTCTTCATCTCCATCCAAAGTTATCTGGTAACTAGTCACTTTAAATTTTTCATTCAAATATCGAAACTTATTCTTAGTCAATAAATAACCATTCGTAGTGATTGCACTTTGATAATGAATCTGATATTTCTCACATAAATCTATAAAAACAGGAGACAACCGCTTGATAGTTTTATATCCCAACAGTGGTTCTCCTCCAAACCAGCCTACTGACAAATACTTATACTTCCCGGACTGAAGTTTTTCTTTCAAAAATTGGACAATGGCATCTTCTGTCTCTGTTGACATAGCAATATTTTCAAATTTTTCATAACAATACTTACACCGAAAATTACAATCTCCATGTGTCAAAATTGTTAGTTCCAATAATTCAGCATCTGTATCGCTTATTTTAGATAGATACTTTTCGACCTCATACTCACTCTCACTTAAATATTTATTTTTATCAAGATAAGCATGAAACTCTTTCCTAATCACATCATTGCTGTCGACTACTCTATTCAATTCATTCGTAAGAAAAAATGAATGATTGGTTTTAGTATTAAAATACAACGTACCATCATCAGTACTATATTTTAATATATATCGTGACAAATTCATATTATCACCTCTTAATCTGTGTGACTTAACCTACAGTAAGTATACACCGATAGAAATATTAAATAAAGCAATATTCAGCAGATTAGAAAAGTTCCAACTTTTAATATTTTGGAAAAGGTTATCCTATAAAAGCTGCAATTTCGCCAACTTCTTGAGCAATATAGGTGGCGCCGGCTTCTTCCAATTCTTCCCTGCTTCCAAAGCCATAAAGGACACCGATAGAATCAAGCTTTTGCGCTTGAGCGCCAAGCACATCGTGCTCCCTGTCTCCAATCATGATGGTATGCGCCAAATCTGTAATCCCATTTTGCTCCAAGGCATACTGGATAACATCGCTTTTTTTACTACGTTTTCTATCCATGGTCGCACCAGCGACAAAGTCAAAATAATCATACAAACCAAAGTGTTTGAGAATTTGAATGGAAAATTCTTCAGGCTTTGACGTAGCTACAATCAACTGTTTGCCAGCCTGCTTGAGAGAAGCCAGCAAGTCAGGAACGCCTAGATAGACCTCATTTTCATAAAGGCCTTTTTCGGAAAAATACTCATGATAGTAGTCAATGGCCTTTAAATATTCTTCCTTAGAAAATCCATAAAAGCGCTCAAAAGACTCCTGCAAGGGCGGACCGATGAAAACTCTCAATGCTTTCTTGTCTGGCACTTGAATCCCATATTTTCCTAAGGCATAGGCCACCGAGTTGGTAATCCCTAGTTCTGAATTGGTCAAGGTGCCGTCTAGGTCAAATAAAATCGTTTGATACATTTTTTCCTCTTTCTGCTTTCAAAAAGAGGCTGGGACAAAAGTCCTAGCCTCTCAATTGTCTTTGGATTGTCGAGCAAGACGCAGTGGTTGAGTGGGCTCTACTACGCTGATTTCATCAGCTTTTACAGCCCTACTCAACTGTGCGGAGGTGGGACGATGAAATCGAATTCTAACGAATGACCGATTTCTGTCCCACTCTCTTATCTTCATTTGCTTATAAACTAGACCAAACACTTTCCAAGATATTGGTTTGCTCGCGACCTGGTCCGACTGAGAAGGTCGAAATGCGGACTCCAACCAGTTCGCTGACACGGCGAACATAATTGCGGGCATTTTCTGGCAGGTCTTCTAGGCTGCGGACACCAGTGATGTCTTCTGACCAACCTGGCAATTCTTCATAGATCGGCTTGCAGCGCTTGAGCTGCTCCAGACTTGCTGGGTAGTAATCGATGCGTTCTCCATCCAAGTCGTAGGCCACACAGATTTTCACTGTATCCAAGCCTGATAGAACGTCGATCGAGTTCAAGCTAAGGTTGGTAATTCCTGAGACACGACGGCTATGGCGCATGACAACTGAGTCAAACCAACCGACACGACGAGGACGACCGGTTGTTGTCCCATACTCATGGCCGACTTCACGGATCCGATCCCCCACTTCATCAAAGAGTTCCGTAGGGAATGGGCCATCTCCAACACGGCTGGTATAGGCTTTACATACACCGACAACCTTGTCGATCTTGCTTGGGCCGACACCTGATCCGATGGTCACTCCACCTGCAACAGGGTTTGAGGAAGTAACAAATGGATAAGTTCCTTGGTCGATATCCAACATAACCCCTTGGGCTCCTTCAAAGAGCACGCGCTTGCCGTTGTCCAAAGCATCGTTCAAGATGACAGAAGTATCCGTTACATATTGCTTGATTTGTTGACCATATTCATAGTATTCTTCGAAGATATCGTCAAATGAAAGAGGCTCTGCATCATAGAGCTTGGTAAATTGACGGTTCTTTTCTTCCAAGTTGATACGAAGACGTTCCGCAAAGACATCACGATCCAAGAGATCCGCAATCCGGATTCCCACACGCGCAGCCTTGTCCATGTAAGCTGGGCCAATCCCTTTAATCGTCGTTCCGATCTTGTTGTCTCCTTTAGATTCTTCTTGGAGACGGTCCAATTCGATATGGTAAGGGAGGATGACATGGGCACGGTCTGAAATGCGTAAACTATCCGTTGTCACACCTTCTTCATGAAGATAAGCCAACTCTTTGACCAATGATTTAGGATTGATCACAACCCCATTCCCAATGACAGAAATCTTTTCAGGGAAGAAGATACCTGAAGGAATCAAGTGCAACTTGAACTTTTTGCCGTCGATCACGATGGTGTGACCGGCATTGTCCCCACCTTGGTAGCGAGCAATGACTTCTGCATTGGCTGATAGGAAGTCAGTAATCTTCCCTTTTCCTTCATCACCCCATTGGGTTCCTACTACAACTACTGATGTCATAATTCTTTTTCATATACCATAGATAGGATGCTATCTATGCCTTTCTTCAAACTAAGGGCAGGAGTCTCACCTGCAAGTTTGTCTTACACTCTATTATAAGCAATTTTTGATGTTTTTTCAAGATCCACTCAGCTATCGTTTATTTTTCTCCTTCCTTTTTAAACTAACTTCTCTATGAAACTCGTCTTTTACTTGGAAATTGCTTCTTTCTAGAAATAACGTTCGGAATTTTCTTTTCTTCTTGCCCTTCTTCTGAAACGACTGATTTTCGGAATTCTCCTTGTCCCCACTTTGCTTGATTTGTGCTAAAATAGTAGGTATGGACAAAATTATTAAAACTATCTCAGAAAGCGGCGCTTTTCGTGCCTATGTACTAGACAGTACAGAAACCGTACGAACAGCCCAAGAAAAACATCATACACAAGCTAGCTCCACGGTCGCACTTGGCCGTACCCTCATTGCCAGTCAAATCTTAGCAGCAAACGAGAAAGGAGATACTAAAATTACGGTCAAGGTCCTTGGGACTAGCTCACTCGGAGCCATCATCACCGTGGCAGATACCAAGGGAAATGTTAAGGGCTACGTGCAAAATCCTGGAGTGGATATCAAGAAGACGGCAACTGGTGAAGTCCTGGTGGGACCATTTGTCGGAAACGGAGAATTCCTGGTCATCACTGACTATGGTACGGGAAATCCTTATAACTCCATGACCCCTCTTGTCACCGGTGAAATCGGAGAAGACCTGGCCTTTTATCTGACGGAAAGCCAACAAACACCTTCTGCAGTTGGACTCAATGTCCTGTTGGATGACGAAGACAAGGTCAAGGTGGCTGGTGGTTTCTTGCTCCAGGTTTTGCCAAATGCCAAGGAAGAAGAAATCGCGCGCTTTGAAAAACGCATCCAAGAAATGCCTGCCATCTCCACACTTTTGGAATCTGAAGACCATATTGAAGCCCTTCTTTCTGCTATCTATGGGGATGAACCTTTCAAACGCCTCTCTGAAGAAGAACTTCGCTTCCAGTGCGACTGCAGCCGTGAGCGTTTCTTGAACGCTTTAGCGAGTCTGCCAGCTAGTGATCTGAAAGAGATGAAAGATGAAGATCACGGTGCAGAGATTACCTGCCAATTCTGCCAAACACACTACCACTTTGACGAAAATGACTTGGAGGAACTCATTCGTGACAAATCTTAATACGCCATTTATGATCGGGGATGTCGAAATCCCTAACCGTACCGTCCTAGCCCCAATGGCCGGAGTGACCAACTCAGCTTTCCGGACCATTGCCAAAGAACTGGGGGCAGGGCTCGTTGTGATGGAAATGGTCTCTGACAAGGGAATCCAGTACAACAATGAAAAGACGCTTCACATGCTTCATATCGATGAAGGAGAAAACCCTGTATCGATCCAACTCTTTGGAAGTGACGAAGATAGCCTGGCACGCGCAGCTGAATTTATCCAAGAAAATACCAAGACCGATATCGTCGATATCAACATGGGTTGCCCGGTGAATAAAATCGTCAAGAACGAGGCTGGTGCCATGTGGCTCAAGGACCCAGACAAGATCTACTCCATCATCAATAAGGTTCAATCCGTCCTCGATATCCCCCTCACTGTTAAAATGCGGACGGGTTGGTCGGATCCTTCCCTAGCAGTTGAGAACGCCCTCGCTGCCGAAGCTGCGGGTGTCTCTGCCCTTGCCATGCATGGACGGACTCGGGAGCAAATGTATACGGGGCATGCGGATCTTGAGACCCTTCACAAGGTTGCACAAGCCCTGACTAAGATTCCATTTATCGCAAACGGAGATATCCGCACAGTTCAAGATGCCAAACAACGGATCGAAGAAGTCGGTGCTGATGCGGTCATGATTGGTCGCGCTGCTATGGGGAATCCTTATCTCTTCAACCAAATCAACCACTACTTTGAAACAGGAGAAATCCTGCCTGATTTGACTTTTGAAGACAAGATGAAGATTGCTTACGAACATTTGAAACGCTTGATCGATCTCAAAGGTGAGCACATTGCCGTTCGTGAATTCCGTGGTCTCGCCCCTCACTACCTCCGTGGTACCTCAGGTGCAGCCAAACTCCGCGGAGCCATCTCTCAAGCCAGTACCCTTGCTGAAATTGAAGAACTCTTACAATTAAAAGCATAGAAATACAAAAAGCAGGACCTCATGTGAGGTCCTGTACTATTTTTAAATAAGTTAAGCAATTCGGCAAAGAAATATAAATATGTTTTAATTTTTTGAGCGAATCAAAAAAATACCGAAACTTTCCGCTGTGAGAAAAGTGCCTGAAACACGATTGTTTCAGGCACTCGGGAGTTTTGAGACCTTAGGCTCAAAACTAAGTCATGGAACTTCTTCGAAGTTCGCTGACGTCCGTACTCACCTAAGGAAAGTTTCTAAGATGACTTTGTCATTAATCTAAAACAGGACCTCACACGGGGTCCTGTTTCTATAGATTATCTGTTTGCAGGCCGAGTTGTTTGACTCTGGCGGTGTAGTAGGTCATGATCAAAAAGAGGTTGGCTGTGATCAGCCAGATGGCCCATTGGTGAATGAAATGCATGAGGATGGCTACGCTAATAGCTCCCGCAATAAAGCTTCCAACGACAATCCCGTAATTCATGGCCTGACGCCGATACTCGTCCAAATCTCCCTTTCCTCGAGTGATTCGGTACAAGGCCGTCAGCATTTTGCGGTAATTGCCGGAAGTCATAAAGATCACGTAAGGGTGGTTTTCAATGAGGCTCCCTGTAAAGGTCAACATCATCATCCCTGTTCCAAAAGCAATAAAGGGAACTTCTACAGGTGGTATGACAGACACCAAGGGAATCAGGAGTGTCACCACAAACAAAGGAATCAACATCTTGGTTCGCCAAAAGGCTGTCTTGCGATATTCTTTGATATGGAGGGCAACCAGAAAGCCGATCGAGAAAAATAAAATCGATGAAAAACGCATGATGGTATTTTCGACACGGGGATCGTGCCAATCAGCGATGAGAAGCAGGAGGTTCCCCGTTTGGGTCGCGACCAAACTCCGGTAGTGCATGTGGCAAAAGACATCGAGGCCCCCTCCGATAAAACCAAGCAGGGCCCCCATCAGTCGTGTATTTTGTGGTAAAATTATTTTTTCTTCCATAGTCTTGTCTCTTTTGATCTCAATTATGTTTATTATACCACTTTGCATACAAGTGGAGCAGGAAAAATCAGAAAAAGCCCTTCCGTTACTATAAGTAAGGGAGGGCTGGTAGAATGAACCCCGCTCGATCTACTGTTTTAGGCGATAGGTCTTGCGTGGTTTTTTCTTAGGTACCCGCTTGACACCCACTTCTTCCACGAATTCTCCGAATTTTACGAGGAAGTTATTGCTAACGATGGGACGTCCAGGATTGATCAGATTGACCAACTCGGTTGCTTCATAAACGGTGAAGGGCTCCTCTAACAGATAGAGGAAGGTTGGATTCCAGTCGAGACGTCCCTGAATCCGCTTGATCGATTCTTGAATGATTTGGTAGTGGTCAAAGGCAAAATCAGAAGCAGCTAAGGGTTCTCCATCGAGCAAACACTGGGACTTTTTGAAATCGACATCGAGAAAAACGACTTCCTTGGCATCGTCACCTGCATGAGCTAAGTCTACTGCTTCTGCTGGCAGATAGACCAGATGGGCAATGGTAATGACCCAGCCTCTGGGGTCCCGCCCAGGGGTGGAAACTGTCATGAGCTGCTCCACCTTATTCACTGGCAGATCGAGCCCAACTTCTTCTTTGACCTCTCGGATACAGGCATGGGTCGCATCTTCATCCTTGTTCACAAAGCCCCCCACCAAGGCGAGGCGGTGTTGATAAGGGTGGGCCTTGCGGCGAATGGCTAAGAGCTTGAGCTTGCCTTCAACAAAACAGTAAGCTACCATGTCCGCTGTGACACTTGGAGTTTCATAAGTCGGCAGGTCTTGCTCCTTGTACCACTTGAGAAAGTCTGCTTCACTAGCGGCCGTCTCAAAATACTCTTTCTCCGTCATTCCTGCTGGAATTGAGAGACTTGCCATCTAAGCCACCTCCTTCTTGAGGGCTTTGGTCCATTCTAAGAAGAAGGGAACGCTGGAAAGAAGCAGGAGATAGATCCATTGAAAGGCTGTACGTCCCACAAAAAGGTCCTTCCACAGGAGTTTCATAATATTGACAAAGCCTTGCTTTTTCGCTTCTTGGTGAACATTTCTAAAGTCTTGGCTAAAAGTTGCGAATTTTTGAGATAGGTTTTTCATAAGCTGCTCCTTAGTCGGCTTGGTAAATGGCATCGATCACCTTCTTGGCTTCTTCGTAGTTGCCGAGGTAGTCTGATGCGAGGAAAGTGGTCGGAATGTTTCCTAGGTATTGCTGGCGCAATTGGTCCAGGTAATTTGAAAAGCTGGTGCGGATCTCTTCGTCAGCCATGGTCATGTCTCGGAAACCATCATTGACATAAGAACCGATCGGCTGGACAAAGAGGATCAAATCCCATTTTTCTTTGGAGAGAATACTGACAAAGAGGTTGTCGAAGGTATCGGTCATGCTGGTATCCTGACCTTCGACCTCCATGTAGTAGTCGTAATAACCCTTGGTTACCAGGGAATTGGTATCGGCGATGACAAGGCCTCGATTGGCACTACTATCGATGAGCTTAGAGGTTTGATCATACTGTCCTAAGAGTAGGTAATAGTAATCTTTTGGCGTGAGCTCATCATCTCGAACATTATTCTTGATCTGGTATTCACGGGCATACTCTAGACTAACAGGTGCATCGTAAAAGCGGGCTAAGTCCTTTGCAAGGGTCGTTTTCCCGTTGCTGGCGCTCCCCATGATCAAGACTTTTTTCGTGAACTGGCGACGGAAAGGCTGGGCGATGTATTTCCAGTATTTGCTTGGATTTTCCCGGATCATGGTAGCAGAGATCCCGAAGCGACGCTCTTCTAAGTGAACTTCAAACCCTCTAGCTTCCAACTCTTCCTTATAGGCTTTCTCCCCTACATAAAAGATCAACTCTTCTGTCTCTGTTTGATACTGGATGGTGTCTAGGGCTGTTTGTAACCAAGGTTCCCAACCCAAGGGATAACGAGGAAGTTCTGTCTCATCTAACTTATAGACTTGGGTCAACTCATCATTTGAGAAGGCTTCGCGAATATAACGGAAGCGTTTTTGTAAAGTCAACCCGACTTCTTCGCCACGATCCCCTTCATAACCAGAAACAATGACACGAACGCGATCACACTGACGCTTGGCCCGCTGGATTAGGTCAATATGCCCTTGATGAAGGGGCGCAAAGGTTCCAAAAACCAGGGCAATTCTTTCTTTTTTCATATGAACTCCTTTTTATAATTTTTTATAAATATATTTTCTTTATGTTTTTATTATAAACTATATTTTCTATCTGTCAGTAGTTTTTTATAAAAAAATATATTTTTCTTCAAATCAACAAAAAAAGATCTGAAAAGAGAAGCTTATTCTTTCAGATCTTTCGAATTTTATTCACGAGTGAGGGAGTGACTGACACCGTCTTTAAGAACCGTCACACTAGATACAGAACCATCTTTTCCAACTACGATATCTAGAGTCGCCGCAGACCCATCGCCTGCTGAGAGATTGGCATGGTAATGACCATCATCCAAGGTATAGTTATAAGCGCTGATACCATAGGCTACGGGTTGGCCCCCAGGAAGTTGGATGGTCACTTGACCACCTTGGCCAATAGTGACTCCAGTGTCGCGTTTGTCAGACCAATTCCCAGCTGCTGCGGAGAAATCTCCTGCTGCTACAGAATAGACTCCCTTGTATTGGGCATTCTCCGTAGCAGAAGCTTGCTTCTTAGCATGGGCATGACCGTCTTCTAGACTTGGCAATTTTGCTTTCGCTGGTGTTGCTGGAGTGGCTACTTCTTTTGTTACGGGTGCTGCTGGTGTCGCTTCTTTAGCTGGAGCAGGTGTTTGACTAGCTGCAGCTTGGTTATTTTTGCTACCAACAGTATGACTTTCTTCTGATTTGCTATCAGAGGATGAAGAGGCAATCGGATCTTTACTAGTGATCACTTTTTTCTTAGAAGAAGAGCTGGTTTGTTTAACCAGACTGGTCTTTGAACTGCTTGCTTCTGAAGTTTTTTCTTCTTTATTCCCGCCACAAGCTCCTAGGAAAAGACTAGCTGTCAAGGCTAGGGCTGCTAGGGAAATGATTTTTTTGTTTTTCATAACAGAACCTCTTTTTGTAACATTTGTAATATTTTGTAACATTATTGTAACACTGTTATATGAGGCTGTCAATAGTTTCTCAAATATTTTTCTAATTTGAAAGAAGTTTTAAGTAAGTTCCTAAACTTTGCAAAAAAAGCCGGACATACTGTCCAGCTTTTCTTATTTATACACTTCTTGATAGAATTCGATCTTGTCCCCTTTTTTAACGGTGGTTTCAGCAGCACCTTTTGGAGCCATTTCGCCATTGATCTTGTACATCCAGTAAAGACCTTTGGCTTCATCTTGGCTGTGACCGTCAATCGAGGTGATCATGCCATTTTTTTCTTCAATCTTGTAGTTGGCTTTGAGCACTTTCATGAGGTTGCTCTCTTCTGCTACTTTCAAGGTTTTCGATTGCGCTTTTTGACCTTCTGGCGTCACGCTAATCGTAATCGAAATTTCGTTTTTCTTGGCAACTTCTGTGCTAGAAGCTGTTGTTTGATGGTTTGTGCTATGAGACGAAGCGCAACTCGCTAAAAGAAGAGCTGCAAGTAAGGTCATCAAGCTAGAAATGGTTTTTTTCAACATAAAATCTCCTAAAGATTTGATAGATAATGGGATAGAAAATGATCGTCGACAGAGCATGGGCAAGGTTAAAACTAAAACCATTGACCAAAGCATAGGTCCACCAAGGAATATGGTATATCAAGGCATAAACACTATCGATCAAGACCCCATAAGCAAAGGACAGTAGGCCCACAAAAAGGATCTGAAGGACAAAGGGCAACCACTTGTAACTGATGCGCCAAATGAGCATCAAACAGCCAAAGGCGACAATCTGAAAGAACACAATCAGGCTCATCCCCAGGAAAAAGGCGGAGACAAACATGGTGATCATCATCACAAGAAAAGCAAAGCTATACCCTTCAAATATCACCAAGAGAAAAAAGATGGCAGAAATAGGTTGGACATTTGGGAAAGGGGCAAAAGCCTGACGTAGAGCGACACAAAGGGCCGCCAAAAGCGAAATACGGGTTAATCGCTGAAGCGTCATGACATCCTCCTAGACAATCTCAAACTTGATCGTTCCGGCTGTCGTTCCAACCTTGATCGTTTGTCCTTCTTGGGCTTGGCCTTTCAGCAATAGCTCTGCTAGTTGATCTTCCACTTCGGTCTGCAAGACACGACGGAGTGGCCGAGCTCCCATTTCGGGATCGTAGCCTTTGGTTGCTAGCAACTTGAGCGCTGAAGGCTGGAATTTGAGGGTCATGCCTTGTTCGGCCAAGGTCGCGATGAGCGGTTTGACCATGACTTTCACCACCTGCTGCATGTCCTCGCTTGAGAGACTATGGAAGACCACCTTTTCATCAATCCGGTTGATAAACTCTGGACGATAGGTCTTCTTCAACTCTTCAAACATGCGTTTTTCCATATTGGCTTGGTCAAAGCGGATATCTTTGGCACCAAAGCCAACGGTCTTATCATCCCGAAGGGCTGTTGCTCCCAGGTTTGAGGTCATGATGATAATGGTATTGGAGAAGTCGATCTTCCGGCCTTTGCTATCGGTTAAGACTCCGTCATCCAAGACTTGCAAAAGGACATTGAAAATATCTGGGTGGGCTTTTTCCACCTCATCAAATAAGAGAACTGAATATGGTTTGTTGCGGACTTTCTCGGTCAACTCGCCTCCTTCTTCGTAGCCCACATAGCCTGGAGGAGCTCCGTTGAGGCGACTCGCCGCGAATTTTTCCATGTACTCACTCATATCAAAACGGATGAGGGCCGATTCATCATCAAACAGAACCTCCGCCAAAGCTTTGGCTAACTCTGTTTTTCCGACACCGGTAGGTCCTAGGAACATGAAAGAACCGATCGGACGTTTATTGCTACGGATACCTGATTGATTGCGTCGAATAGCCCGACTGATACTCGAAACGGCTTGGTCTTGACCAATCACGCGCTTGTGCAATTCTGCTTCTAAGTTTAGGTACTTCTTGGCATCGGTTTGGGTCAGTTTTTGAGTTGGAATACCAGATAGTTGGCTCAAGGTCACCAAGACATCTTGGTCAGTGACTTCTTTTTTGTAAACAATGGGAGCGGCCTCTACTTCTAAGAGCTGGGCTGCTTTCTTCCACTTGCCATCCATCAAAGCCCGGTCTAAGGCGGTCAACTCTTCTTTTACGTGACCGTTGGAATCGCGGTTTTGTACAGTAGCTGCCGCTTCATCCAAGAGATCAATGGCTGAATCTGGCAATTGACGGCTGGTCAAATAGCGGTGGGCATATTTGACAGCTGTTTCGATCGCTTCATCGGTAATGACCACATGATGGTGGTCCTGGTAGGTTTCTTTCAAGCCTTGGAGAATTTGGATGCTATCTGCAACACTTGGCTCTTCAATGGTGACTTTCGCAAAACGCCGAGAGAGAGCCGCGTCTTTTTCGATATGCTTTTGGTACTCATCTTGAGTCGTAGCCCCAACTGTACGCAAGGTTCCTCGTGCCAGGGCTGGTTTTAGAATATTGGCTGCGTCTAAGGTCGAATCAATACCGGATCCTGACCCCATAATGGTATGCAGTTCATCGATAAAGAGAATCACGTGACCGTCTTCTTCGATGTCCTGGATGATATTGTTCATCCGTTCTTCAAAGTCCCCACGGAAGCGCGTACCTGCAACGACATTCATGAGATCCAATTCAAGAACACGCATTTGCGCGATTTCAGCTGGAACATTGCCACTAGCGACCCGCTGGGCCAGACCTAATGCAAGGGCGGTTTTTCCGACCCCTGCCTCTCCCACCAATACAGGATTGTTCTTCGTCTTGCGGCTGAGGATTTGGATCATGCGTGAAATCTCTGCATCCCGACCAATCACAGGCTCAAGCTGGCCTGCACGCGCCATTTCCGTCAAATCACGGGTATAATCTTCAAGACCTCCACTGGTGCTTGGGGGCATGCCCATCATATTTCCCATGGTTTGGCGGTTAGGATTTTGGGCCCGATAAAGGCTCCGAATGGCTTTGATATCATTCTTATCCCAGCCTGCCTTGTCCTCAAGATTCTTTCGAAGAGAGGCAATCGGAACTCCCTTGTCTTGCTCTGTAAAGGCAAAGCCGGCAAACTCCATGACTTGGCTCGCCAAGGTCCCACGGTCTGCTAGAAGAGAGAGGAGCACATGCTCTGTTCCCAAGGTCTTGGCATGAAGGACCTGGGCAATCTCCCTTGCGTGCTTCATAATGGCTTCCATCCGATAAGAAAATGGGAAGATTTCATACCGATTGTCGCTTTGAAAAGCTTGGCCTGTAATATGCTCCGCTGCATCCTGAAACTCATCGATCTGCATAGGATAATCGTTAAGTACAGAACCTGCCACGCTATAGGGATTATTGGCCATAGCCGTCAAGAGATGCCAAGTATCTAAGGTGTTCCCCTGATAGTGCCCTGCTAGTATTTGGGCCGCTTCTATACTTTCTAACAGTGCTGTTGAATAGTTCATCTAGTCGGTATTTCCTTTTCTATCTACTTGTTGAATGATTTTTTTCAGCATCGTTGCTCGTAGGATGAGAGCATCTCGACCTAGGACCTCATCGGAGGTTGTCGCAAGCAAGAGCTGAGCCTCACGTTTTGTCAATAATTTTTCTTCATAGAGCATCTGGAGGATATCATTAAAGACCTGCTGGCTGATGGTCTCTCCAATATTGGCTGCCAGGTCTTGGAGCATCTGATGGTGATCTGAAAACTGGACCTTGCCAATGCGGATATAGCCACCCCCACCGCGCTTACTTTCTACAATATACCCTCGGCTTTCGGTAAAGCGGGTCTTAATGACATAGTTAATCTGACTGGGTACAACCTGAAAGACATCGGCTAACTCACTTCTTTTGAGCTCTGCCATGCCAGCTTGAGCCAGCAAGGCCTTGATATAAGCTTCAATGCTATCAGATGTGTTCTTATTTGCCATGATGCTCCTTTCTGACTTGTTTTTTTCTAGATGGATGCTCTGCTCTTTGGCCCATAAAAAATGGCCTTGGAGTGTTCCTTCTCATCATTGACCTTATTTGACTATTATACAATTTTTACGGCTGTAAATAAAGCAAAGACTCTATGGAAATAGGAATCTCTTAAGGAAAGGAGAAAAATAAGGGAGTAGGAAAGAACTCCTAAAATTGAAAACGGTTAACAAAGTTCCCAAAACCTTTTCAATTTTCCCACCCCACATAACTTCAACAGTCTGAGAGACTGTTGAAGGTTGAGAATGAAGAAAATATTGTTTCCGCCACCATAGGTCGTCTTTGGAACTTGGAAGGTGTACATAAACTTAGGAAACTTGCTTCGCAAGCCCTATCTGCCACCTCAAAAGCAGTGCTTTGAGCACTCAATCATTGCGTCATACAGTTATTTCTATCAAACAGTGAAGGCTGGACAGTTTTTGTCCAGCCTTCACTATCATGCATTTTCGGTTCTTGGTCATCCACTGCTTTGCGATTTTTTGGCAGCTAGTCCTCGTTCATCACTTGGACTGTCAGATCTGGAATAAAACCGACCAGGCTTCCCTGATCTGGATGCAACAATTTGACCTTAAAGTCATAGACATCGGTCGCTTTTCCTGCAAAATCAAGGGTTGGAACTTGGACTGTTTTTTCCGTCTCGCCATCTGAAAACTCAAGGGTGACGTTGGTATCTTTGTAGACCTTACCATGAACCCCTGTTCCTGGTTCTGTGATCAATTTAAGACTGGCACTTCCTTTAGAGCCACCTTTTCTCTTGACAACGACTTGCGCTGGGTCGCCTTTCTTAACAGCTAGGGTTGGCTGAGCAAACTCAAAGAGCCCCTTTTCTTGATTATTGAGGGCATAAATCCCTTCCGTTGCGATCGCATCTCCCTTGCTATTGACCAAGGTCAAGGTGTGGGATCCTGCTGCCAAGTCCGGTGTTTCATAGACCTTTTGGCTGCGTTTGCGGCTTGGACTTTGGGTATTGACGGTCGCTAGCTTTTGGCCATCGACATAGACATCCATTTCCCCATGACCAGGGTCGACAGTTGCGACCACATAGGCTTTGGTGCCTTCAAATTGATAGGTCACTGAAGCTCCCTTTTCCTTGGTCCACATAGAGGTGCCTCGAACACCTTCTCCCTCTTCATTCCACTGGCCATTGGCGCGCTCAGCAGTCCGGTCAGAATGATAAGTCAAACCAAGCGGATAGCCATCGGTTTCTTCAATGCTAGCTGGTGTCTTATAGACAGAGACTCCGTTCAAGATTGGAGTAGCTTGGGCATCAGTGATGGACACCCGGATATAACGACTATCAACTGGTTGCCCTTTGATCAATCGGCGATATCCTACGGTTGAGCCAGCCCCATATGGAATCCATTGGCCATTCACAGCCACATCAATGGTGAAGCCAGAAATCCGTTGACCTTTCTCGATGGTTTCTTTGAGCTCTACCACATCAAAGTGTTGCTCTTTTCCAAGATCAAGGACAAAAGAGCCGGTTTTGGCATCATCTGCAGGTGCCCAACTGGTCTTTTCATCGCCATCTGTCAAATGGCTGGCCTTGTAGAGCGGATTGCGTCGTGTTGAGTCAGCTTCTACCAAAGCTCCTGCCGCATAGTTCACACTGTAGAGTTGGTCCAAGGTCTGGCGGAATTCTTTCAAACGGGCCACATCGGCATCCGCAAATTTTCCGTCTTGATTGGGTGGAATATTAAGCAGAAGCGGGGTTCCACGGCCGACCGATTTGAAGTAAATGTCCATCAATTCGCGCAAGGACTTAGGCTCTTGGTTGTCATGGTAGAACCAGCCGGAGCGAATAGAGACATCGGCTTCTCCCACTGAGTATTGCTTCCCTTCCGGATCCCCGTGATTGAGGTAGCTATTGGATGGATTGTTGCGAATCTTATCTGGATTGACCTTATGCCAAACTGGATCTCCAGCAATTCCCTTTTCATTTCCGATCCAACGAACATTGGTGGGCTCAGCTGAGAAGATAGCAATATCCCCTTGGGCCTTGCGAATGGCCTCAAACCACTTGTCGAAGGTATAGGTGACCTTTTGAGCCCCATCACCACGCGCTCCATCCATCCAGACTTCTACGAACTTACCCTTGTTCCCATATTTTGGATCTTCAAGGATTTCCTTAAGCTGGTTGAGATAGTATTCGTTGTATTGGTCCTCTGTATCCACATGGTAGAGCGGACTGTGAGCATCCCAAGGTGAGAGGTAGACCCCCATGTCCATATCATACTTGCTGGCAGAAGCAGAAACCTCGGTTAGGACATCACCTTTTCCATCCTTCCAACCACTTTTGGCAATGGTATGGTCGGTGTATTTGGAAGGGTACAAGAGGAAGCCATCGTGGTGCTTGACGACCATGATCGTCCGTTTAAAGCCAGCATCTTTCAGGGTTTTGATCCACTGATCGGTATCCAGATGCTCTGGATAGAAATAATAAGGATCTTCTTGCCCATCTCCCCACTCACGATCGTAGTAGGTATTCATCCCAAAGTGGATGAAAGCTGCTAGCTCTTCGCGGTGGTATTGCATCTGAGCCTTGCTTGGAAGTGGTCCGTAATCCGCAATCTCAGTCTCCTCATCTAGAGAAGTGGCTGGTTGAGTGGCTTCTGTCCCTTGGCTGGCTGTGCGATTTTCTTTCTCGCTAGTAGCTACTGAGGCTTGCTCTGATTCTTCTTGGTGCTCGTTCACAGTTTTCTCCTCCTTTCCTTGATCTCCTGCATTGCTTGTTTTAACCCGTTCTTCACGTGGTTCACTATTCTCAGCTTGTTCCTCTGCGTAACTGGTAGTAGCTCCTAAAAAACAAGTCGCTACGACTACCGAGCAGACGCCTACTGAGAGTTTACGAATGCCAAATCGATTTCTCTGATCAACTAATCTTTTTCCCATATTCTATTCCTTATGTCACCAGGTAAAGAGGGTGGGGCTTCCCCATCCTCCTTCTTTTACCTGTGAACTTTTCACCGTTTTTTGCTAGATTCTCTAGCTATTTACTTGGCCTTATCGGCTCTTTTTTTCTGATCTTCCAGTACAGCACTGGCAAGGCCTGCCGCTAGGATTCCAGCAACGAGGCTTGCGACGCTTTCTTCTATTCCTGTATTTGGTAATCTACCTTCAGAAACTGGAGCAGCTGAAACTGCTGGTGTTTGAGCTGTTTTCTCGACTTCCTTCCCTGCTGCATCTGTCCCTTCCTGACGCACTGCTTTGACCTCAAGAGATGCTTGAGGAGTTAGGGTAGCTACTGGTCCTTCTGAGGCATGAGGACGTTCTGGGTTCGGAAGCGGTTGTGGTTGTGGTTCTGGCTGTGGCTCTGGTTGTGGCTCTGGTTGTGGAGTGTCTGGAAGTACTTCTTTCGTGCCCACCTCTGTGATTTCTGCCACTGGATCTAGCTCTACAAAGGCATCCAGTTCCTTCCGGCTTTCCACACCATTTTCTTGAGAAACTTCCACCAAGCGCAATTTGCGGCCTTTTTGACCTTCTTGAACCACACGTTTCTCACCTTTTGGAAGATCCGCATTTGGACGTTCTAGGCGTTCAAAGTCCATCTCTTCTGGCTCAATCACCAACTCTGGTTTGGTATGAACCAGATTCTTAACCCCTTCTTCAGGAATGGCTGAGCCTATAGGTGCTTTTGCGGATAGAGAAAGTTGATATACTTTTTCGAGCTTGCCATCTTCTGAGACAACCTTGACAAGAACCGGAGCATTGGCACTTTTAGCATCGATGACCGTAACAGCTGTTCCATTCTTGCCTTGTGCTGAAACGATTGGACGTTCTCCCTCATACTCTAGATGATACTCTGTCACATCTGGTTTAAAACCTTCTAGGTCTTTGCCATTTACTTGGATCGTGACATCAGTTGTTGCCTGGGCCTCTTCTGTTGGGGCATAGGCGCTCAATTCAATGATTCCGATTCCTTTAAGACTTTCATCACGGACCATTCTTAAACGGATGGCTTTCGTTCTGGTTTCGTTGAAGCTGAGGTTAGAGATATAACCAGGCTCAAAGGCATAATCCAAGCTGTAAGGAATTTCTTCCCAGTTAGAGGACTGGTTAAATGGATGTTCTGGAAGATTCTTCAGATTGCCGTAATCATCTGGGACATCAAAGTCTGGACCAATGTAGCGTTCTAGAACCGTTTTCGTTGGCAGACCTGTTTCCTGATCTGCAAAGAAGTCGACTGCTACTTTATTGACCAAGCGCTCGGTTACTTGACCATTTTTCTTGAAGATGAGACCAGCAAACACTTCTGTTTGATCCGGCTCTCTCTTCCAGTTGGTCCAACGGTAGTACTCATTGTAGCCACCATCATTGATGTAATCGATATAGTCGATTTGATTTGGATCGAGATCGTTGGTTTCACTAGCAAATGCTCTGGTATCCTCTGCATTGTAGTCACGGTTCACAGAGAGGTTTTCTCCTGTCTTTTCTGACACCCGGACGGTCAGCTGAGCTGTCAGATCATAACCGAGGACCTTTCCTTCTAACGTGAAGCTGCCTTCATGAGAAAGTGCATCAGCTGGGATAGCCTGCCAGTCCACCGTCAGTTGCTTGCGTTCGTAACCTGTGTCCCCTTTGAAGTAGACACCTACTGTAGATGGTAGAACCAGATCTTGACCGACTTTCACAAAACGTCTGCCTGCTTCTACTGCTACTGGGGTAGCTTGTTTCAGTTTTTCTGCATCACTTGTGAGATGGAGGCGGTATTCTTGTAAGATAGTACCATCTTCTGCTTTATGGATGACACGGATTGGCTCACCTTCATGGACGCTTGGCACAACCGTTGCAAGACCGTGATGGCTAGCTGTCGCTTCCACTTGTGGATAAGCCCGATCACGCGCATCGATATAGTAATCTGTCACACTTGGGTTGACACCTGGCAAGACATCGCCATTGACGCGAATGGTCAACTGGCTCTTTTCTTCTGCCGCCACCTTATTGGCAAAGATCTGAATCTCTGAAATAGAGCTTCCACGCTTGCCTTCTGGCGTCTTCATACGGATCCGAACAGCATAGGTGTCGACCTTATCAAAACTGAAATGATTCATCTTGCCAGCTGCTACCGGTTCTTCAACGGTTAGGTTGCTGACTTCTTTCCAGTTGGCTGGATTGTTAAATGGATGGTCTGTTTCGTCTTTGACACGATTTGGATTGCTTGGAACTGTTGGGATTTGCTCCCCTGTATAGTACTCAATCACGTATTCACTTGGAGCCCCAACGCCGTGGTCTTCATGGAAACCAACATGGAGGTTGTCCACTGCACGCTTGGTCAAGATACCAGAGTCCCCAAACAAGATTCCAACCGAATCTTCCGCATTGTCACGGCCCCAGTTGGTCCAACGGTTAGCTGGAGCATCGGTAAAGGAGATGACCTTGTCATTGACCTTAGCAACTGGATCCGCATCGTTAGAGTCACTTGCAAAAGCGAGTGGCAAGACAGATCCTGTCCATTGCTCTGCTACATTGGCTCCCTTGACTGTGTTTGCGGAAACACGAATATGAAGACGGGTTGGAAGATCTGTTCCTTCTACACGACCGGAGAGGACAACTTCTCCTTCTTTGACCAAGAGTTGCGGATCAACCGCATCCCAGGCCACCTTAGCAGTATAGGTCTTACCATTAGAGTGATAGGCCCGCACGCTTTCTGGAAGAGCTGGTTTTTCTCCGACTGGAGTGGTAGTGCTGACTTCTTCTACAGCGATAATACCTTCAACCGTCACTTGAGCTTGGGCTTCTTTTTCCACACCCTCTACATGACCTGTGACTGTAAAGCTATGGTAATCCTTGACTTGATCTGCGGTTACAGCATCCCAGGTCACGCGTTTTTCTTTAGGGAATCCCTTATCATACTCGACCAAGACGGTCTCTGGAAGAGCTGGCAAAATGTTTCGATCGGTGCTGATCCGTACAGGACGCACCTTCACAACTGTCTTTTCTTCTGGATTTGGCGTGATAGTAAAGCTGACTTCTCCCGTTTGTCCTTGGAAGTTGGCTTCTAAATGAACCAAGCCTGCTTCCCGCAATTCCAAACCTTTATTGGTTGCGACGGCTTTTCCTTGGCTACCAGCTCTTGTCTTCACATCGATTTGATCTGCTTGGAGACTTGCCTGGCTACCATCTTGGTAATGGGCAATGACTTCAAGTGGTACCGTTTGGTCTTCCTTGAGTTCCTGTCCTTCTGGCAGACGCAATTCTAGGCGCTCAATCTGTGGACTTTCTTCTTGGAATTGGACCACATAGGTCTGGACAGCTCCCGTATCCTGAGCAGTTACAAAAATTTGAGCTTTCAAACCATTTTCACGGTTAGCTTGGAGGACCGTCACTTGGGCATTTTCTGCACTTGCTGTGACTTGACCTGGCTCTTGACCATAAGCGAGGGAACGGAAAATGGTATGGTTGCCACTACCAAATTTTGGAAGAGCTACTCCATCTAGCTGAACCGTTGGTTTCTTAGCCTTGGCTACATCTCCTCCTGCAACCACTAGTGTCGCTTGGACGGCTTCCCCATTGCCTAGGAGTCCTGTCGCTTTCAAGCGAGCACCTGGTGTGGACAATTGATCTTCTTGACCAGCTTCCAAGGTCCATTGATCAACTTCATAGCTAACTGTCCGGCCATCTGTGAAGACCAATTGCACAGTCTTATCCACTGTCGCTAGATCTGCTCCCTGTGGGATTTGTTTGATGACTGGAAGAACTTGCTCCACACCGATCACATCGACCAGAGCTTCGACCGTGCGTCCTTGAACATGACCTGTCACACGGACTTGGCCAGCACGGCTATAGTCTGCTTTGTCCCACTCAACGGCTTCTTCTTGGGCCTTGCCATCGCTATAGACCACATTGACCTTACTTGGTAAAGCTGGCTCTTCTCCCAGATAAGCGCTTTGTCGAACGGGTTCTACACCCAATACGGTGCGTTCCGCTTGGTCCTTCTTACCTGTAAAGAGGCTGACTTGGTCTGATTGCAAGCGGTCTGAGTCTGCATACAGAGTAAAGGCACCCGCCTGCTCAGTTGATTTGACAATGACCACCCCTTTGCCGTTAAAGGCTTTGCGTTGCCATGAGCCATCTTCCTGCGCTTTGTAACGTTCACGGCTAGCTTGTTCCCCATTATCGACACCGACAATTTGGCCTTGTCCATGCAAATGGAAATGCACCAAATTATTGGCAGTTGGCACCACACGACCTGCTTCATCAACGATCTCATAGGTAATATAGGTCAAATCCTTACCGTCTGCTGCAATCGCATGTTCTTCTTTCAACAAGCGAACACCTGCAGCCTTGCCGGCTGTTTCGACTTGATCTTTCGCAATCACGTCGCCTGCTTCGTTGCGGGCAATGGCTTCCACCTTACCTGGCACATAAGGAACCAACCACTCTAGATAGAGTTCATCCGGATTTGCCCCTTCTTGGTAAGTCCGGCCATCAGCTGTGGTCTTCTTGGTAAAGGTCTTCACTCCTTGTGATTCCCCATTGACAATCAATTCCACACTGTGGGCATTGGAGAAGGTCCGAACAGGAATCCGACCTTCTTCATCCATGACACGATTGGCCAATTCTGGGTTGTCCCAGTTCCAATGTGGCAAGAGATGCACCATCGGATGCTTTTCAGCCGATACCCATTGGCTTTGGTAGAGGTAAAAATCATTCTTTGGAAGACCGGCCGTATCGACAATACCGAAGTAAGAACTTTTCACAGGTGTGTCATTTTGGTTGTGCCATGGAGTTGGCTCACCGATATAGTCCGTACCAGTCCAGATAAATTGCCCTGCATAGCCGGCATGATCGCGGTCAAAGGTCCAAGAGGCTGTCGCTGTCCGACCCCAACCAACCCGATCATTGCCGTAGTCTGATTGTTCATAGTGGCGATCTTCTTGGTTGCTTCCGACCCATTCTCTTTCAGGGTGGTAGTAAGAGCCCCGTGTCCGCGTCGCAGAAGAGGTTTCAGAACCATAAATGAGCCAGTTTGGATGTTTCGCCCGTAAGCTTTCATAGTTGGCCTCTGAATAGTTGAAACCAACCGCATCGAGCTCTGCCGCTACCTTTTCATGGCCTCCTGATCCATCACCAAAGCGGAATTTATCAGCTCCCATAGTGACATAGCGGGTTGCATCCACGTCCTTGATGGTCTTGACCAAGCGACGAACAGTTGCGACAGATTTGTCTGAACCATCTGCTTCACCGACTTCGTTACCGATTGACCACATGACAATGGCTGGATTGTTCTTGTCCCGTTCTACCATGGTTCGTAGATCGTAATCGGACCAAGTATCCCCCTTACGAGCTTCTGGGTGAGTGGCATCTTTTTCAAAGAAACGACCATAATCGTATTGTTTCTTACCACCATACCAGGTATCAAAGGCTTCTTCTTGGACCATCAAGCCCAACTCAGCAGCAATTTTTAAGGTTTGTTCACTGGCTGGGTTGTGGGTCGTCCGGATGGCATTGACCCCCATGTCTTTCATCTGTTTGAGACGACGGTATTCAGCCTTGTAATTTTCCTCAGCTCCAAGAGCCCCGTGGTCATGGTGAAGGGATACTCCGTGGAATTTCGTCGCCACCCCATTGAGGAAGAAGCCACCTTCTGGCGTCCAGTTGAGATAGCGATAACCAAAGCGTTCCTTTTGCACATCGACCAACTGCGAATCCCGATAAACCCGCGTATACAAGGTATAGAGAGCTGGATGATCCGTTTTCACATCCCAGAGGGTTGGTTTTTCAACATGCAAGGTTTGAGAAAGGTTGATCGCTTGACCTGCTAGAACAGCTTGTGCTTCACTGCGCGTTTTTTCGCTCACCACTTGGCCATTTTGATCGACAATTTCATATTCCGCATAAATACTATGGGCTTGATCATCCTGGTTGACAATGCGGCTCTTCACCACCGTATCTACTGCCCCATCTTTCTGTTTTTCCAACTGAGGGGTCGTAATCGTAGTCCCATACTGCGCTAAATGAACCTTGTCCGTCACACTCAGCTTAACATCCCGGTAAATCCCGCTACCAGAATACCAACGGCTACTTGGTTGTTGATTGACCACATGAACGGCGATGGTATTCTCGCTTCCATCTGCGTTCAAATAAGGAGTAATATCATAAGAAAAGGCATTGTAACCATTTGGGTAATGACCGACAAATTGTCCATTTACATAGACTTTGGAATCCATATAAACCCCGCCAAATTCCAAGCGGACCTTCTTATCTAGATCTTTGTCGTCCAAACGGAAGGTCTTACGATACCAAGCATCCCCTCCGTTTAATTGACCCCCTTCATTTTGAGCAGGAGAGTTGTGATCGAAATCAAAGAAAATAGACCAGTCATGAGGAAGATCTAATTTTTTCCAATCCTTGACATCCACTTGACGCCCTTCTGCACCAGGAGCTGCATTTAATTTAAAATACCAATCTTTATTAAAATCACGTTCTCGATCTTGCACAATATCCTCCGCTACACGATTTTGATCTGGAGCAGCAGTTTCTTCCGTTCCTGTAGCACGCTCAGATGAAGCTGAAACAGGCTGGCCTTCGCCTTGAGGCGCTGGCTTTTCCTCAGCTCTGGTAGGGGTGATGACAGCTGGAGCTTCTGAAACCCTTGCACCAGCTTCAGGAACTTCCGTTTCTGAGTTTTCCGTCACAACACTTGGTGTCTCAATCGAAGTCGGTTCACTTTCGAGGGCTGGCTTTTCTTCCGCATGGACCCTTGAAAGACCCAAGGCAGAAATCCCAATCACAACAGAACAAGCTCCAACTGAGAGCTTACGAATACTAAAAACAGGACGCTTTTCAAAAAAAGACTTTCCCATAAAAACCTCCTCTTAGGATTAACAATTAAATTTGTAAGCGCTTTCTTATGCCTGCGAATGCTTACAGAAAATCACATATTAACTATACCAAAAAAGGAGGAGTGATAGGCCTCGATTTCGCTCCAACTATAGTTAGATTAAGAATTCCTTTAATTAGTGGAAATCTCCTACAAACCAAAAAAATAGAAGCCCACGGCTTCTATTTTTTTATGATCTTATAATCCTGGTTCTTGACCAAGTTCAGCAGCCACCATCCAAATGTTCTTTTCAAGTTCTGCTTTAGCCCCAACAAAGATATCGTTGGTTACATCGTCCCCTTCAGCATCTGTAACATCCAAAGCTTTTTGGTAAAGGCCATCGAGGTAATGGAAGATTTCAAGAACACGTGTCAAGCTTTCTTCTACATTTTTCGTAAATGTTCCACGGCGTTCTTCAATATTGCTGTGTTCCAAAAATTCAGTCATGCTAGAATATGGCGCACCACCAAGAGTGATCAAGCGTTCGCTCACTTCATCTAAGGTTGCATCCAAGCTGTCCATGTATTCGTCCATTTTTGGATGCCAAACCATAAAGCCACGTCCACGCATGTACCAGTGTACTTGGTGAAGGGCAATGTGAGCGACGTAGAGGTCTGCTACCACTTGGTTCAAGATGGCTTTTGTTTCTGGAAGACTTTCTTTATTAGAAGGTGCAAAAGTTGCTACATCAGTAGCTGCTTCATGTTTCATAGTTGTCATATCGTTTCTCCTTTTTATAATGATTCTAATTAACTATGTCTTTATTATATCCTTCCTCCACCAGAAAGTCAAGATAAAAGATTTAAAAAGATCATTCCAAAGTTGGAATAGTTGTCAATTGAAGGAAGATACGATAGAATGAAGAAGACTAATCGAAAGGCACAACCAATGAAATATATCCTTACCTTCCTGATCTCCATGGTTCCCCTCGTTGAATTGCGAGGAGCCATCCCTTTTGCCATTGCAAATGGTATTCCCTTATGGACAGCGCTCCTGATCGGAGTAATCGGAAATCTTCTCCCTGTCCCTCTGATCTTCTTCTTCGCCCGCCATATCCTCACCTGGGGGGCAAAAAAACCGATCATCGGAGGCTTTTTTAGCTGGTGTCTCAATAAGGGCCATAGAGGCGGACAAAAATTAGAAAAAGCCGCAGGAGACAAGGGAATCTTCTGGGCCTTATTGCTCTTTGTGGGAATCCCTCTTCCGGGAACTGGTGCCTGGACTGGTGCCCTTGCAGCTTCTATCCTTGACTGGGACTTCAAACGCAGTAGCCTCGCAGTCATGCTCGGAGTGATCCTAGCCGGCCTCATCATGGGGACCCTGTCCCTGCTTCTAGGAATCGATACCTTCGCACATTAAACAAAAGACTGAAGCAACGGCTTCAGTTTTTACATATAAAAAAAGATTCCCGTTCCTCTAAGAGTATAGACAAACTGTTTTTTTACAAATCTAATAAATTCTATAAAACAAAAAAATTTATTTATTAGAATTACTCAGTCATCTACTAAAACTTTCCGCTGTGAGAAAAGTGCTAGAAACAATCATGTTTCTAGCACTCGGGAGTTTTGGAACCTTAGGTCCAAAACTAAGTCATGGAACTTCTTTGAAGTTCGCTGACGTCCGTACTCACCTAAGGAAAGTTATTTAGATGAATTTATCTTACAAAAAAGAGGTTTCCTTCGAAACCTCTTATTTTTTTATTCTTAGTTGTTAAGAGCTGCTGCCATTGTAGCTGCAACTTCTGCTTCAAAGTCATTTGAAGCTTTTTCAATACCTTCACCAACTTCAAAACGAACGAATTCGATAACTGAAGCATTTACTGATTCAAGGTAAGCTTCAACTGTCTTGCTGTCATCCATGATGTAGACTTGTGCAAGAAGAGTGTAGGCTTGGTCAACTTTTGTGTTGTCCAAGAAGAAGCGATCCATTTTACCTGGGATGATTTTATCCCAGATTTTTTCTGGTTTACCTTCAGCTGCCAATTCAGCTTTGATATCTTCTTCAGCTTGAGCAACCACTTCGTCAGTCAATTGTGCTTTTGAACCGAATTTCAAGTGTGGAAGAGCTGGTTTACCAACCATTGCACGGCTTTCGTTATCTTGGTCGATGACGTGGTTCAATTGTGCCAATTCATCTTTCACGAATTGTTCATCCAATTCTTTGTATGAAAGAACAGTTGGTTTCATTGCAGCGATGTGCATTGAGATTTGTTTAGCAAGTGCTTCGTCTCCACCTTCGATCACAGAGATAACACCGATACGTCCACCGTTGTGTTGGTAAGCACCGAAGTGTTGTGCATCTGTTTTTTCAAGCAAAGCAAAACGACGGAATGAAATCTTTTCACCGATTGTAGCTGTTGCAGATACGTATGCAGCTTCAAGAGTTTCACCTGAAGGCATTGTCAAAGCAAGAGCTTCTTCGTTGTTAGCTGGTTTACCTTCAGCGATCACTTTCGCTGTTGCGTTTACCAATTCAACGAATTGAGCGTTTTTCGCAACGAAGTCAGTTTCAGCATTCACTTCAACAACTGCTGCAACATTACCGTTGACATAAACACCAGTCAAACCTTCAGCGGCAACACGGTCAGCTTTCTTAGCTGCTTTAGCCATACCTTTTTCGCGAAGCAATTCGATCGCTTTTTCGATATCACCTTCAACTTCAACCAATGCCTTTTTAGCGTCCATGACACCGGCACCAGATTTTTCACGCAATTCTTTTACAAGCTTAGCTGTAATTTCTGCCATTTTTGTTCTCCTATATTTTTTAATAAAATAAGAGGGTCGGGCTGAGCCCTGCCCTCTTAGGTTCGTTACTTATTGAATGAAATTAAGCGTTGTCGCCTTCTACAACTTCAACGATTTCTTCGATTGAATCAGCTTGACCTTCAGTAGCTGCCAATTCAGCTTCTACTGTAGCAACACTGTCTTCACCTTGACGTCCTTCGATAACAGCGTCAGCCATTTTCGCAGTGATCAATTTAACAGCGCGGATAGCGTCATCGTTCGCTGGGATGATAACATCGATATCATCTGGGTCAGTGTTTGTGTCGACCATCGCTACAACTGGGATACCCAATTTCTTAGCTTCTTTAACAGCGATTTGTTCTTTATGTGGATCCACAACGTACATTACGTCTGGGATACGAGGCATGTCTTCGATACCGCCCAAGAATTTTTCAAGACGAGCGCGTTGTTTGTTCAACAATGCAACTTCTTTCTTAGGAAGAACTTCAAAAGTTCCATCTTCTTCCATGCGTTTGATTTCTTTCAAACGAGCGATACGTTTTTGGATTGTTCCCCAGTTAGTAAGAGTTCCACCCAACCAACGGTGGTTGATGAAGTATTGACCTGAACGAACAGCTTCTTCAGCAACAGCATCAGCAGCTTGTTTCTTAGTACCTACGAACAAGATCACTGCATCGTTTGCAGCTGCATCACGCATGAAGTCGTATGCTTGGTCAGCGTATTTTACAGTTTGTTGCAAGTCGATCACGTGGATTCCGTTACGTTCTGTGAAGATGTACTTAGCCATCTTAGGGTTCCAGCGACGAGTTTGGTGACCGAAGTGTACACCAGCCTCAAGAAGTTGTTTCATTGAAATTACTGCCATGAGTAGTTTCTCCTTTTTTGTTTTTTTCTCCTCTCTCAGACGTCAACTTGCAGCACGACCACAAGGGCAACGGTGCCACAATGGATCCGAGATGAGTATTTGCTGTCTTAGACAACTCTATAAGTATAGCAGAAATCCCTAGAATTCGCAAGCTATTTGAGAGATTTTTTCAGCATTCTTCATCTGTAATGATTTGAAGGAAAAAGTTTTTCTTGACCTATCTTGTTTTTTAGGTTACAATATTATATGTTACGGCGGTATAGCCAAGTGGTAAGGCACGGCTCTGCAAAAGCTTGATCGTCGGTTCAAATCCGTCTACCGCCTTGATAATAAAATTTTTTATCATCTTTTATCTTTTAAAAATTCCCCTAGCAATAGGGGATTTTTTGTTTCCATTTGCTCCATTCCTTGATTGTTGATATAATAAAACCTCGCCTGATCGGCGAAGCACACACATTAGAAAGGGTATTTATGAAAAACATTCGTTTCTTTGCGATCGGCCTTCTTTCACTAGTGACACTAGCCGCTTGCTCACCCGCCAATTCTGCGCAACCAGCAAAAACCGCTTCTAGTTCTAGAAAACCGATCAAACAATCTTCTACCAAAACATCATCTAGTAAATCGTCGAACACTTCTTCAGACAGCAGTAGCTCAGATGATTTTTCAGGTCGCTTCAGCTTGGATCCAGATGATGGCGCATCTCTCCAATATGTGCCAGGAGCTGCATCCATTCCTGAGATCGAAAAGCTCAAGAACCTCCACCCTACCACCGGTTTTGTATTAAGAACCGAAGATGGACAAGAGGTTGGTGGGCCAAAAGAAAGAAGCAGTTACGATGACGTAGTTGCAGCCTTTGGTCAACCCGTAAGTAGCACAGACAGTGCGAATCCTGGTGATGGAGTCAATGTATGGGCAACAGACAATGGCGATATCATGGCTTTCTTCCGCAATAATGTGTTAACAGATATCACCTTCCGACTAAGAGGGGGCGATGCCAACCACCAGTCTACTGGCAGCATTTCCAAATCCGATACACCAAAAACGGCCCTCGAACGTCTCGGAAAACCCTATGCCATTATGCGTTCAGAAAATGGGACCAGCTATGTCTATAAAGATAGCAACGGAGATGAATCTAGCTTTTCTACACAAGGAAATAAGATCTTCAATGTTACGTCTGCTGCAGAAACCAAGCAGTTAAAAAAGATCACTGGCCTGGATAAAAATCAATAATAAGCAATCAAAAGAGGCTGGGACAAAAGTCCTAGCCTCTCAATTATTTTTGGATTGTCGAGCA
>OGGB01000144.1_pt1 | contig 60420 bp, 45 predicted proteins | sample 1571111 | NCBI WGS metagenome assembly OGGB01 (sample SAMEA2582067, study PRJEB24529) | metagenome | biome: Human gut stool | place: China | collected 2011
AGCGTGCCGCCCAGTCTTCTTCGCCGGGGGTGACATCCGGGAGCTTGATTGCCGGCGCCGGAGGCTCGGGAGCAGCTAAGTTAGCTACAGTAGCTATTGTAGCTATCTTAGCTACCTCAACAGCCCCGGCTGTAATCGATTGCTTGCGGAGGCGGCGCTCACGCGCCTTTTCCCGGGCGCGGGCGCGGCGGTCGATGGTCGGACGCAGAAACTCGAAAGCCACCATCAGCATAGGCGGGAGTTCCGGGAGAGTCCCGTCGAGCTGATAGCGGATGATTGCCTCGGTCAATAACCCAGCTTCGGCTGCCGGAAGATTGGCAGCGATGGATTCCGACCATTGCTTGTCGAAACGCGGAGGGCGCGATGTGGCGGCTGTGTTTTTCATGGCTGTAACGGTTTAGATTCATGGCGTAAAGATACAACCTGAAATAGCCGCGCCAATGTACAAATGGGAAAAATTTCACGGCAACGCTTTCGGGCGTTGCCGTGAAGGGTTATTATTCAAGCCTATGGCTTGAAGGTTATAAGGTTAAGGGGTTAGAGGGCAAGCTTAGTTATAGCGTTGAGGGAGTCGCCCGAAACACGCATGATGAGCATACCGTTGCCCTCGGGCAGGTAGAAGGAGGTGGTCGACCCGGTGAAACGCTGCGTCATGACCTGTACTCCGGCGCTCGTGAATATCTCAAGCATAAATGTATCGGCGGGAGCCGCATCGGCGATTGAAAGCATCACCAGACCGCACCGTGCCACAGTAAGGTCCAGCCGGTCACTTGCGCTATCAGCGATGACATTACTGATACCGGCAGGTCCGTCACCATCGGTTTCCAGATATCCAAGGTCGGGTGCGATACCGTTGTAGCGTATGCCTTCAGCCCAATAACATTCTCCTTCGTAAGGCACGACTTCCGACCCGGTGTCAATAAGCCTGACGTTGCCGGGGCGAATCTTCATGAAATCAAGCGCGGGAAGTGAGCCGTCGGCGTTACGCGGGTCAGTCGCGTGACTCCAGTCGATACTTACATAATCTTCGGGATCAGTATTCAGGTCGGAGGTGATTACGGTGCCGACAACAGAATGAGGCGCATAGGCACTCTTGTTGCGGTCGGCAATACCGTCGCTAATTGCGACGCAGTTGGTAAGACGGATTTCATGACCGGAAGCAACAGGCTCATCGAGACGATAGGTGTACCGGCTCTTGGAAGAGGTATCCTTGGCTGAATATGACGAGCAGTTGTTTAGAATCATATTGCCGGTATTGTGGTTCTGGTCAAAATTTTTGTTGACATTCTCAAACGCAAGACAGCGGTTCATGATGACATTGTTTCTGCCCTGGTTGCTGCCCATCTTGAAGCCATTACCGTTGCCGCTGCTCTTGGCGCCGCTCTCCAGATAGCCGTTGCGGAACGCCCAGCAATATTCAAGCGTGGTGGTGATATCGTCGGGGAAACCGCCCTCTTTCTTGATGAACTGGTCCCAACCGTCGTCACTGTTCTGCCATCCGCGGCATCCGTAGAAATAGTTGCCGTCGCCATGAGATATCTTAACCGCAAATCCGTCGGCATCGCCATGGTCGGGGTCGGTATTGTAATAGGCATCACAGTTGACCACCTTATTGCGCGAGGCAAGATTTTTCATTTGCAATCCCGTGTCGGCATTACGCACAAATGTACAGTTTTCTATAAGGTTGTCATGTCCCTGGGTGACATTGGCGGCGATATCCGAATAATTGCCGCCGTTAGGCTTGTCACGCTCGATAAGCAGACCGTTGTCACCGGCATTGCAGATATCAAGCCCGTAGAAATGCCAGTAACTGCCTGTATGACGGATACCCTGGTTGGCACCGTCAATAGCCTGCGCACTGAAATCGAGCACCGCCCTGCCGTCGCGCGACGAGAGCACAATCATGCCGCTGCCCTTCTCGCCGACCGCACGGATATTCACACGTGCAGAGTACCTGTAAGTGCCGCTGTTCATGTATATCGTATCACCCGGCATCACAAGGTCGACAGCTTTCTGGAGCGAGAAGAACGGAGCCGATTCCGAGCCGTCGGCAGTGGTATCGTCGCCTTGCGGGTCGCAGTAATAGACATTGTGACGATAGCCGGGAACGACAACCGAGCCGGTCGTGTAAGTGATTTCATCGCCATAGGCTGTCCCGGCGGAATTAACCGCATAGGCGCGGAGATTCCACGTGGTTTCGGGAGCGAGGGTGAGATAAACGGCAAACGAGCCGTCGGAAGCTACCGCTGCCGCCTTGACTTTGTTGGCATCCACAGTTGCTCCGGGTGAAGCGGCGTAGCATATACCTGTCTCGGTAACATCCGTGCCACCATTGTCTACAAGACGACCTGTCACCTTGAGACAGAATGATGTGTCGTCGCTGCGCTCATCATCAATTTCGGCTTCGAGAGTCTTTACAACCGGCACGGATGCGGGTAACGTCTCAAATTTCACCACCTCACCGTAGGCTACACCGGCAAGAGAAATGGCAAAAGCCCGCGCAGAAACGATAGAACCGGCAGGGACGCCTTCGAGTAGCGCCGTAAATGTCGGGGAGATTTCAGCCATTACCGAATTATCGCTGATTGACGGTATGCCTTCAACGCTCCAGCACACGCCACATCCCACAAGCTGCCTGTCACCGTCGGTTGTAATCTCCCCGGCAACCATAGCCGAAGAGGAAGTCACGGAAGATACAGCACCGGTCTTTACTTCCGGAAGCACACCTTCGGGAAAAGCCGTGACTGAAAGGTTGTCGATATCGGCGTCGCTGCCGCTCTCATTGGCTATCTTTATGCGATTGACAGCGCGGTCGCTGATAGTGACAGTATTGTGGGTGTCGCTTTCGACAGCGGCGGCATATTGCCATGTCGCGCCCTCATCCACCGAGGTGTAAAGTGTCAGTTTGCGTTTGCCGCGCCCTTCGTCAAACATCACTTTCACCACGCCTTGACTAACAACGGGAGTAATGACATACGAGCCATTTTTCAACAGGCGCAAGCCTGTCGGGGAGCCGTCGGGGATATATGAGGCATTGGTGTTACGGTATGCCGACAGGTACCGCCACTCGCCCTGTCCGGCAACATTGCATATAATCTCGGTCGTGGGCTTCGATGATGGACACACCCCCTGCGTCTCGAAATTCTGCGTAAAATATGGGAGCACCAGATTGGTGACTATGACATTGCCCTCGCCGTCAGTGCCATCGGGCTTCGTGACAAGCATATTGTCGACATATATGCCGCCGTTGGAAGTGGAGCGCAGACGCACGTACCGCACCTGAGGGTCGTTGATTTCCACGATATGACGTGTCCAGTCGGAAGTGACCTTGTAAGATTCATACACGGTCCAGTCAACATTGTCTCTTGAAGCCTCGACATATACCTGACGATTGGCGACATTTGCATAATAGACAATACTGCCTGCACCCTCCGGAAGACGTGGCGACACTATGCCGTCTTTTGCCGAAAAATAAATGCTTTTGCTACCGTCCTGTGCCGATTCAGATGACGACTGATTCTTATTTACTGTCCATTTACCTGTCGCGGAAGTCACCGTCGCCGCCTTGGAGGCACCCCACTCCGAGCCTTCAAAACTTTCCGGCATATAAGTGTAATCCTGCCCTGCGGCGAGAACCGGAAATGCCGCTGAAAGCATGGTGAAGAGCACTTTTAAATTCATGATTTTCATCGGTATATACTTTATCTAAGGTTAATTTATTATGACATCGCAAAATTAACGCATATTTTCCGGTTTTCCACATCTTTTCCACAAAACTTAGATACTCACTCTCGGTAATGCTCAAATAAATTTGGCATTACGCTCGCTTACCCGTATCTTTGTATCAGTTACTTACAATACTTAAAACCGGTCATTATGAAAAAGATAGTTTTGAGCCTTATAGCATGTGCCGCGACATTCCCGGCATTTGCTGCGGAGACGCTTACTTCACCTGACGGCAGCATAAAGCTGACCTTCGACCTTACCAAAACGGGGCAACCGGAATATTCGGTCGACTACCACGGAAAAGCAATAGTGCTTCCATCCACACTGGGATTTGAAATCAAAGACGAAGCACCCCTTACTTCAGGATTCAAGCAGGGAAAAACAGTGTTTACATCGGTCGATGAGAAATGGGCGCCGGTGTGGGGCGAAAATGACTCCATCACCAACAGCTACAACCAGATGACAGTGCCGCTCACCCAAAAAGCCGACGGCATAACAAGGAAAATGAATATCGTGTTCCGTGCCTACAATGACGGCATCGGATTCCGGTACGAGTTTCCCGCACAGAAGTGGAAAGAGTTTACCATCACCGACGAACTTTCGCAGATAGCTATGACGGGCGATCACACGGCATGGTGGATACCGGGCGACTATGATACCCAGGAATACAAATACACCAAGTCGCGTCTGAGCGACATACGCGCCACCTCGGAAGGAGCACGCATGCACAATCTGTCGCAGACCGGCTTCTCACCCACAGGTGTACAGACCTCACTCATGCTGAAAACCGACGACGGGCTCTATCTCAACCTGCACGAGGCTGCATTGGTCGACTACCCGGCAATGCATCTCAATCTCGATGACAGCAACATGACCTTCACGTCATGGCTAACACCCGACCGCAACGGTGACAAGGCAGTGGTGAAAACCCCATTCAAGACACCATGGCGCACGGTCATGGTGAGCGACAAGGCGACCGACATCCTCGCCTCCGACCTTATACTCAACCTCAACGACCCGTGTGTGCTTGACGACACATCATGGATTCATCCGACGAAATACATGGGCGTATGGTGGGAGATGATCACAAACAAGAGCTCATGGGCATACTGCGATGCCGAGAATTTCGACCTCGCCACGTTTGACTATTCCAAGGCGACCCCCAACGGACGCCACGGAGCCAACAACTAGAATGTGCGCCGCTACATAGATTTCGCAGCCGACGCAGGCATGGACCAGCTTCTTATCGAGGGCTGGAATATCGGCTGGGAAGACTGGTCGGGCAAGGAAAAAGAGTATGTGTTTGACTTCCTCACCCCCTACCCCGACTTCGACATCGCCGCACTCAACGAGTATGCCAAATCAAAGGGTATAAAGCTGATGATGCACCATGAGACCTCCGGCTCGATACCTAACTACGAGAAATATATGGACCGCGCCTACGACCTGATGAACAAATACGGTTATGACGCGGTAAAGAGCGGCTACGTCGGCAATATTCTTCCCAAGGGAGAAAACCACTACAACCAGAAATCGGTGCGTCACTATCTTGATGCCGTAAAGAAAGCAGCCGACAAGCATATCATGGTCAACGCCCACGAAGCAGTGCGCCCGACGGGTCTTTGCCGCACATACCCCAATCTTGTAGGCAACGAGAGTGCGTGTGGTACCGAATACCAGTCGTTTGGAGGTCTGCCCACGGCACATGTCACCATCCTGCCGTTTACGCGCCTGCAGGGAGGTCCGATGGATTACACGCCGGGCATATTCCGTATGAACCTGAGCGAATTTGCACCCGGCAACACCTCTCACGTCAACTCCACGGTGGCTAACCAGCTCGCACTTTACCTCACCATGTATTCGCCTCTGCAGATGGCAGCCGACTTTCCGGAACATTATGCAGAGAAGCCTGACGCATTCCAGTTTATAAAGGATGTGCCGGTTGACTGGAGCAAGAGCATCTACCTTGATGCGGAGCCGGGCGAATTTATCGTCGTGGCGCGTAAAGACAAGAAAAGCGACGACTGGTATGTAGGCGGCGTGAATGCCGAGGAGGCGCGCGAGTTCACGCTCAACCTCGATTTTCTCGACCCTGACAAGACTTACGAGGCTACTATCTATGGCGACACCGACGACGCGCACTATCTCACCAATCCGGAGTCATATCAGATAACACGCCGCAAAGCTGGCGCGTCATCCGTGATAAAGCTTCACATGGCACCCGGCGGCGGATTTGCCATCTCTCTCAAGGAGATTTAATTCCACCGTAATTCCCGACAAACGGTACAGGGAGGTCAAAATGTAGATTTTGCCCCCTCTTTCAGAACTTCCCAAAAGGCACAAAAAAGTCGCTGTCTCACCATTATGATACAGCGACTTTTTTGTTGAATATTACTATTTTTTACGCATCGAACCGTCCATCCACAGCCAATGTCACTAATTCAAGGCGCAGAAAGCCATAAATCCCCGAAAGGGGGATTCATCCTGTTATCCGCGGGTAATGCCGAAGGCATACCCGTGGCGCAAGCTCCTCGCTCCTTGGTTCAACCCAGAAAGGGTTGAATAGCCATCTGATTAGCACATACCTATGCAACCCGTTTCAGGGTTGCGTCATTGCGGGGGCATCGCTCTCCACGGGCGCACCTCCGGCGCTGCCCGCGGTTACCACCATCTTGCCCTTTCAGGGCAAAATCCTTAATATTCATACTTTCCGGGGGTTTCGCTGCGCTCAACGCCCCGGCTAAAAACGGATTATCCCTGTCGGGAAAGAGTTGTCAGTTTTCAGATAGTGACTTTAAGGTCTCTAAGGACTTTAAGGTCGCGCTTGGCGAGGATGCTGACTCGTTTAGCATGCGGGCGACCTTCCAGTCGCCCCTACTGCTACGCGCCTCTCCCCTTTACCCTCTAATAAGCGATGTAGGGGCGAGGGAAGCTCGCCCGCACTATCGCCTGTAAAATCCGAGGGGTCAGTCGAGCTGGCGGAGAAGCTCAGTGACGGCGCGGTGCAACTGCGCGTCCTCGCCTGCAACAGCATCGGCGGGGTCATTCGCCACTTTGATGTCGGGTTCAAGTTGGGTATTTTCAAGATAATTGCCCTCGGCGGTGCGATAACCGATAACCGGCACACCAAACACGAGCGACGGATCCTGAAGTGTAATCCAGTTTACACTGGTCATGGTTCCCGGGACAGGCATACCAACGAGTTTTCCAAGTTTCTTGTATTTGTAGACCCAGGGAGTGCCATGGGCATTACTGTAGTTTGCCTCACACTGCACCATGATACTCGGCTTGTTCCACCGGCGGCTCGGCATGTCGCACACCTCTACGCCCCTTATCACCTGCGTAAGGTATTTGTCGCCGCTGAACAGCACCTCGATATCCTCGTGAAGACGACCTCCCCCATTCCAGCGGGTGTCAATCACGATGCCCTCCTTGTCGACATATTTGCCGAGAAGGTCGGTGTAGATGGTGCGGTAGCTTGCATCGTCCATCGATTCAATGTGCACGTAGCCGAGACGACCGTTGGACCACCGGTCAACATCAGCGGCACGACGCTTTACCCAGCGGCGATAGAGCAGATCGTTCATCTCCCCGGTGCTTACAGGCAGCACCACCTCTTCCCAACGCTTGCCCGAAGCGGGGTCAGAAAGAGCGACAAGGGTCTTTTTGCCGCGTATGTTATTAAATAATGTGATGAAGTCGATGGAGTCGCCGATTTCCTTGCCGTCGATTTTCTCGATAATCACACCCGGGACAACATCGGTTGACGCGTTGTCAAACGGGCCATCCTCAACCACTTCGCTCACCTTCAGCCCGGGACCGTCATAGTTCCAGTCATATATGAGTCCGAGCGATGCCGTGCGGTCCACTGCAGACGGTGCGTAATACCTGCCTCCGGTATGTGAGGCGTTGAGCTCACCGAGCAGTTCACTCAGCAGTTCGGCAAAATCATGATTGTTATTGATGTGGGGGAGGAAGCGGCGGTAGGCTGCGGTCATCATCTCCCAGTCGACGCCGTGCATGTCTACGGTATAGAAACGCTCTTTTGCCTCGCGCTTCACGTAGTCAAACATATATTCGCGTTCCGCCGCCGGGTCGATATCCATGCGGGCGGAGTAAGTAATCGGTTTCGTGGTCTTGCTCGACAGACCCATTTTTGAAAGCATGTCGGGACCGAGCAGGAAGAGGTTGTCGCCATCTTTGTCCATTTCCAGCGAAAGCCTGCCGGCATCGAGCTTGTCGACGATACCGGTGTCACGTTTGCGGAGATTCATCGACCAGAGGTCGTAGCCTTGTTCAAATGCCGAGAGGTAATACAAATCCTCGCCATCCTTGGTGATGATGAAATCGCATATATCTGAGGAATTGGGCGTTACGCGCACTATACGGTCGCGTATGCCGTCCAGCTCGACCTTGATATCCTCGGTCTTTTCCTCGTCATCGTCAGTGGAGGCACTATCTTTTTTGCCTTTCTTGCCTTTTTTCTTGTCGTCGGCTTTCTGCTTGCGCTCTTTCTGCTGCTTTTCGAGCTCTTTGCGAAGTTCGTAATCCTCTTTTGACAGGCAGTACTTGTCGTAGGCATCCTTATTGAGGAATACCATCATGACATCGTTTAGCGAACCCCATGAAGCGTGATTGCGCATACCGTAGCGGTCAGACAGAAACGCGATTGCATTGCCGTCGAGCACCCAACGCGGATGCAAGTCAAAATATGATGACAAAGTGATATTGGTGACTTCCGGAGTGCCGGTAGTGTTGACGATGGCAATGTCACTATAAGGTTCATGACCGTTATTGGTAAGTTCCATCACAATCCATTTCCCGTCGGGCGACCATGAATACTCAAAGCCTCCGTCGCGCTCGGCATAGGTGGAGCCGTCGGTTATCTGACGCACCTGTTTTGTGGCGATATCCATCACCATCAGTTTGTTCCGGTCAGCGATGAAAGCAAGTTCAGAGCCGTCAGGCGAATATTGCGGATAAGTACGTTCTACAGAATCGAGCGGGAGCAACGGCTGCTCATCAATTACCGTGGCGTTGGGAAAATTAAGGTCATCGTCGCGTCCTATCATCGCACGGTAAAGTGCCGGATACCCGTCGCGTTCGCTGACATAGACAATCGCCCTGCCGCCGGGAGCCCATGTGAGTTGCTTTTCAGCGGCAGCGGTATGGGTAATCTGCTTGGTGGTCTTATAGTCGGTCGAGGTCACAAAGAGTTCGCCGCGGTCGGTAAACGCCACCTGCTTGCCGTCGCCCGACACAGTAGCGTAATGCGAGCTGCCGACATTTCTTTTCTCGATGACATTCTCGTAATTGTCAACGATATCTATGTCAAGCTTTTTTGGAGCAGCACCCTCGGTCATGGTGTAAATCTCACCGTCGTAAGTGAAAGCGAGACACCCGTTGCTGCCACGCGACAGGAAACGCACCGGATGCACGGTGAAATCGGTAAGCTGCTTCGCGGCGGAAGGATTGTCAAGTGACATGGAATATACATTGAATGTCTTGCCGTCGCGCTCGCTGAGGAAATATATGGTCTGACCGTCGCCCGACATCACCGGGTTGAGGTCCTCGCCCGGGCGCGAAGTAAGGTTGCAATGACGCCCGCTTTCGGTGTCATACGCCCAGATATCGCGCGTCACCGACGAGGTGTGATGTTTGCGCCACGTGTCTTCGAAACCTTTTCTATCCTGATAAATGAAACTCTTGCCGTCGGGAGAATAGCTGACATTCTGTGCCGGCGACGCTATGACGCGTTCAATCCTGCCGCCGGCGACCGGAACACGGTAAAGCTCCGTAAGACGACCGGAGGGGAAAAGCACACTACCTGCAGGATCCTGCCATGCGGCTGAAAACACTACATATTTTCCATCGGGAGTGAAAGTTTCAGGCGACTCAGTTGCCGAATGAAAGGTGAGCCTGCGTACATCTCCCCCGTCTGCCGCCATCAGGTAGATATCTTGTGCACCGTTGCGGTCACTTGCAAAAGCGATATGGCTGCCATCGGGCGACCATACCGGTTCCGACTCGATGGACGGAGCTGTGGTAAGCCGCACAGCGGTACCCCCGTCGGCACTTACCTTATAAATATCTCCCTTATATGTAAATGCTACCTGGGTACCATCAGGTGAAATCTTGACATCGCGAAGCCATAGCGGAGTGGTTGCCGAGGCTCCAAATGCCGTCAACGCGGCTATTATCGGTATATATACTTTCATGGTCGGGTAGTTGGAGTTGTGAGTTGTGAGTTGTCAGTTGTCAGTTGTTAGATTTTAACTGTTGGGAATTTTAAGTTTTTGACCGGCGCGTATGTTGGTGCCTTTGATGCTGTTGGCACGTTGGATGTCGGCGATGGTCACGCCCTTGTAACGACGTGCGATGGTCGATAGACTTTCGCCTTTTTTCACTGTGTGATAGCGGAACTTTGGAGCAGGGGCGGCTTTCGGTTTTGCCTTTGCCTTGGGAGCAGGTTTCGCTTTTTCGACCGGGGCAGCGGCTACTTCAGGAGCGGCAGCCTTCGGTGTTGCCGCTATGGCGGCAGAGTCGACAGCTGCGGCTGCAATCTCCACTGCTGTTGTGTCGGCAACCTGTGTAATCTCCGTGTTTTCAGGCTGCACACTCTTTTTCTTGCCTGTCGCCACGCGCTGATATGTATGAATCTTGAGCACCCTTCCGCGGGCGACACTGCTTTTCTTCATACCGTTCCATTTCTTGATTTCCCCTACGGTGACTCCGTATTTGGCAGCAATCTTGGATAGTGTCTCTCCACGGCGCACCTTATGTTTTTTCACTACAAGCTTGGTAGTGTACTCCATATTCGGGTCAATCTGGTCAAGCGGTGTAGGCTCCACGACAGTGCGTTGCGCATAAAGCGATGCGTCATGGCTGATAATGCTATCCTCACTCATTATGTAGCTATACACCTGCATTGAGGGCAGCACGAGTGAATAGGGGCGGATATCACCGGGGATTATATCCTTGCGATACTGTGGGTTGAGTACACGCAGCTCCTCCACAGGGATATCGAGCACCGCCGCAACCTGATTGAAGTGGACACGCTTGTTGACGTGTATCGAGTCAGTTATGATAGGACGCTTGGCAAGCGCGGGACTGATATTGTGCTGATTGTAATAAGTCATCACATAGTTGGCTGCGATAAATGCCGGCACATATCCGCGAGTCTCCTGCGGGAGGAAATAATATATGCTCCAGAAATCCTTGTTCTCGCCCCCGGCACGGCGCAACGCCTTGTTAACATTGCCCGGACCGCAGTTGTAAGCGGCGATGGCGAGCGACCAGTCATCGTACATGCCGTAAAGCTGCTTCAGATAGGTTGCCGCCGCCTCGGAAGAAGCGTACGGGTCGCGACGCTCATCGACAAGCGAGTTAATCTCAAGCCCGAGTCCCCTTGCCGTAGGCAGCATGAACTGCCACAATCCGGTAGCACCTACGCGTGACACGGCATCGGGGTTGAGTGCCGACTCTATCACGGGAAGATAGCGCAATTCCAACGGAAGTCCGTGACGTTCAAGAGCCTGCTCGAAGATAGGCATGTAGTAGAGGCTCATTCCGAGCATGCTTTCCACCAGCTCGCGACGACGCTGGGTGTACATGTTGATATAGGAGCGTACAATCTGGTTGTAAGGCATTTCGATTACTGTAGGCATCTGGCTCAGACGCTTGATATAAACTTCGTCGGATGCGTCAATCACAGGGACTTTTGAATAGTTGGTGTTGAGCACCATATAGTTCTGCAGATACCAGTTCTGCATCATCTTGTGGGTGTCGGTCTCGAAGCTTTCCGGATAAATGATCGAATTGTCGGTTATCGACTGCTTGAGAGTAAGTATTGAAGGAGCTGCCGCCGCTGCCACGACAGTGCATCCTGCAAGAAAGAGAGTTACTAATTTTTTCATTGACCGGTTCATTATTTAAGAGAGAAAAAAGGTTAGAAATTCAACGCCCACTGCAATCCGATTCCCGGTTTGTCAGCCATCCTGCTATCTTTTATCACGGTGGGATGCACTTCCATCGACAAGTCGGGTGATATATCGAAATGGGCGAGCGATGCATCGACGTATGCGTCGACCATCGCTATGAGGTAGACCCCTATCATGCAGATGATACAGAGGTCGCGGTTACGTCGGTAAAAATCTTTTTTCGACTTGAAAGTCTTTTCAAGCCATGTACGGTTAAGGCTCTCCTCCTTGGTGTTAGGAGGATAAAAATCCATATAGCTTTTTGTCGACGGGTCATTGTCCATCAGATCACGGTAGGCTTGGGTGTAGTCATCGAGCATACGGTTGTTCCAGTCGGTAGCGTATGCAAGCCCCATGAATCCGCCAACTACGATAGGTAACTTCCAGTAACGGCGATTATAAAGCTGTCCGAGTCCGGGGCAGAGTGCGGCAAGCCACACGGCACGTGTAGGGCTCGGATTGAAGTCAATCGTGCGATAGTCGGGGTCGAAATCCTTGGGCAACCCTATCGTGTCGACATACTGATGGACAACCGTGTCAACAGGTACCGCTCCAACTACATCGGTGACAATGAGACTGTCGCCAATCACGGCGATAGAATCGCCGGTGACCATTGCGGGTTCATCTTTCGGCACCGAGAGGTATATCGAGTCGGGAAATGCGTCAAGCGCCTCGGGGGCAATGCGGCTAAGCGTGGCGGTAGAGTCGGCGACACTTGCTTCATCAGCCGGCATGGCAGGGGGCTCTGCCGCCGTAATCAAAGTGCCGTAATCAACGGGGGTAGCAAAGCCGTCAGGCGAGTCATAACCTGAAGGCAAATTTATTGCTGAAAAAATGTTAAAAGGAAATGCGATTACCAGCGCAAGCGCGACAATCACGACGCGCGTCGCGAAATCCAGATTTGAGACATTACCCGTTTCCTTTACTTTTTTCATTATATAATCGATTGACCTTCAACAGGTCAGATGAGATTTAACAGCAAAACAAGCCACACCGGAGCTAACGCATGTCAGCCCTCGGAGTGCTTTATCGTATCAAAGATAGCAATTAATTGCACAAGTTCCTCTTCATTTTTGAACGGGAAGGTGATTTTTCCCTTTCCCTGGGGATTACAGGTGAACTGGACCTTTGTGCGGAAAGATGCGGAAAGATGCTTTTTCAGCAGGTCATAGTCGCGGTTTGTCATGGTGGTGGTCTTGGGCTTTTCCGGCTCAGTGCCGTTTTCAGCGGCAAGCTGATATGCCTTTGCAAGTTCCTCGACTTTTCTTACCGACAGCCCGTGTTTGATAATCTCGTTGTAAAGCTTCAGCTGCAGCGATGGCTGGTTGATGGTGAGCAGCGCGCGGGCATGCCCCATGTCGACCCGCTTGTCGCGAAGACCGAGCTGCACTTCGGCAGGAAGCTTGAGCAGACGCAGGAAATTGGCGACGGTGGCGCGTTTTTTGCCTATGCGCTCGCTCAGACGCTCCTGGGTGAGATTGTACTGGTCGATGAGCTTCTTGAACGTGAGCGCAATTTCGATGGCATTGAGGTCCTCGCGCTGTATATTCTCGATAAGCGCCATCTCGGTAAGCTCGCTGTCGTTGGCGGTGCGTATGTAGGCAGGCACCGATGTCAGCCCCGCTCTCATTGCAGCGCGATAACGGCGCTCTCCGGCGATTATCTGGTAAGAGTTTTCTCCTGTTTTTCTGAGAGAGAGCGGCTGTATTATGCCGAGCTCCCTGATTGACGCCGCAAGCTCGTCGAGCGCCTCCTCGTCAAATGTCGTACGCGGCTGCTCGGGATTGGGCGATATATAGCTCAGGTCGATGTCGTTTATTGCCGATGAACCTCGCGCAGGCACGTCATCCATCGGTATCAGAGAGTCAAGTCCACGACCGAGCGCATTACGTTTGTTAGATGCCATAAAGTGTCTTTAAAGTGTTGGTTAAGGTTATTCGGCATGAGCTGCCGCACGGCGATGTTTCGCAATAAGTTCCTTGGCGAGCATTGTATGGCTCGTAGCGCCGCGGCTTTCAGGATCGTACAGCAACGCCGGAAGTCCGTGGGAAGGCGCTTCGCTTAGTCTGATATTGCGCGGTATGACGGTGTTGAACACCATGTCGCCGAAATGTCCCTTCAGCTCTTCATAAATCTGATTGGCGAGTCGCAGACGCGCATCATACATTGTCAGCAGGAAGCCTTCGATTTCAAGATGCGGGTTGAGCTTCGACTTTATGATGCGGATGGTGTTGAGCAGTTTGCTGATGCCTTCAAGGGCAAAATACTCAGCCTGGACAGGGATGATTACTGAATCGGCGGCTGTGAGGGCGTTGACAGTAATCAGTCCGAGCGACGGGGAGCAGTCGATAAGTATGTAATCATATTTTCCGGCGATAGGTGAAAGCACGTTGAGAAGCACCCGCTCGCGGTTGGGCTTGTTGACAAGCTCCAGCTCTGCGCCGGCAAGGTCGATGCGTGACCCTACGAGGTCAAGCCCGTCGACACAGGTTGCCACCTGCGACCCGTCGACCGGATAGTTGTCGACCAAGCACTCGTAGATTGACGATGACATTGTGCGCGGATCAATACCGTAGCCGGAAGTGGCGTTAGCCTGAGGGTCGGCGTCGATGATAAGCACTTTCTTGCCTTGGTTGGCGAGAGATGCCGCCAGATTTATGGTAGTTGTCGTCTTACCTACTCCACCCTTCTGATTGGCTATTGCAATAATTTTACCCATAAGCAGTTACAATTAACTACGCAAAGATAATTATTAATATTCAATTACGGCAAAAATCATAGCCATCATTTTGCGTTAAATGTTGATAACTGACGGTTTGTGTTAATAACGTCGGACCGGCGGCATGTGCCGCCATGGCACTTTTACGACTTAAAGAGGTCATCCATCGTGACCTCGCTGTGTACGATGTCGTGATGCCTGCCCTCACCCAAGCCGAAGGTAGTAATGAATGTATGGACGACCGGCATCTTGTTTTTTGTTTTCAGGTCAAACAGCCACATCCTGTCACGCAGCTTCTTTTCGTAATCGCTTGAAATATTGTATGCTTTCTGTGAGAACTTCATTTCACATAGATGGATCATGCGGTCGGCTCTCTCTATAATCATGTCAATCTGTGCTCCCGGAAGTTCATCCTTTTCATCGGGATAGCATCGCCATGTCGATACCGACGTGGCTATCCCCGATATGCCGAGCGCTTCCTTTATCTGTTGATGATGTTCCATGCAGATGATTTCAAACGTGAGACCTTGCCACGCGGCTATCCCGCTTGAATCGAGGTGGTGACTCCACCAGGTACAATCCAAAGTAAGATTTTTCTCTATGAATTTGAAATAGAAGAGAGTGTAAAAATCAATCAGACGATAGATGGCGTCGTTCTTTTTGTTGCCGAATTGCGCTCGCCGGCCTATGAAGTTGCATTTTTCAAGATTGTCTATGATGCGGGTAAGGTTAGCGCCAGTCAATCCTGTGGCTTTACCGATTTCCCTGCGGGTAAGCCCGTTCTTATGCGTTGAAAGAGCGCGAACAACAGTGATATATGTGTCGGCTGTAGGAAAGACGGCATTGTACAATTCGTCAAATTCTTTTCTTAACGCGCCGTCATCGGCATAGCATAGGCGGTCTATGTTTTTTGCCAGTGACTCGCGCGGCTCAATCAAGTCAAGATAGTATGGGATGCCGCCGGTCACCATATAGCATTGAAGCATCTCGTATCTGCCCCATGTCGTGCGTCGCCTTTTAAGATATTCTTCCATCTCTTTCAATGTAAAAGGTGACAGATATAGTCGTCGTGTGATTCTGTTGTGGAGGCCGCCACGATTTTTTATGAGTTTGTCGACCATCCATGAGGTAGCTGAGCCTGTGGCGACAAGCACGATGTTGTATTGACCGTTTGCCCAACCGTTCCAGAAATTTTCCAATGCGCTCAAAAAATTAGAGCGTTTTGAGTCCATCCATGGCATTTCATCAATGAATATGACCTTCTTCCGGTCGGCAGGCAGCGATTCAAGGTATTCTTCAAGAGCATCAAATGCCTCAAACCAGTCGGCAAATTCATCATGCTTTTTACCGGAATATTTTTTGAGTGCCTTTGCGAAATTACGTAATTGCTCGCGAGTACGCAGATTGTGTCCGCCTACGTATTTGAAATCAAACCTGCCTTCAAAAAACTTGTCGATAAGGTATGTTTTTCCGATTCGTCGGCGACCGCAGATAATCACGAATTCCGACTTGTCGGAGTTCATGCATTTCTCCAGTTCATTGCATTCCCGGTGACGTGCTACGAGCTTAGTGTTCATAAATGTTAATCGTTTTTGGCGAAATTAGTGATTCTCAGCGTAATGACAAAAAAAAATGCACGAAAAATAACTTTTTTATGCGGTTTTGTCCCTAAAAAAGTTATTTTTCGTGTAGAATTTGGTCGATTTTTGACATTTGTACAGCTATGATTTCATCGCAATGTTGGCTTTTGGTCGTGACTGTCGGGGTATTTTGTATTTTTGGCTACGCCTCAGATACTCCCGGTCGGTAATGCATAAATGAATTTGGCATTACTCTCGGCTTATTTGTATCTTTGTAGATGGAATTTAAAATGAAGCAATATGGAACAGCGTAAACCATTGATATTAATTACCAATGATGACGGGATTGACGCTCCCGGCATCCATGAGCTTGTGAATTATGTAAAGGAGATGGGCGACATTGTGGTGATCGCGCCTGATGCCCCACATTCAGGGCAGTCATCGGCGATATCAGTCAATAAAGTGTTGCAGATTACCGCACATCCCGACTATAACGGAGCAAAAATGTACTCTATCAACGGCACACCGGTGGATTGCGTCAAGCTGGGGATTCACGCTATAGTGCCGCGCCGTCCCGACCTTCTGCTGTCAGGCATCAACCACGGGTCAAATTCCGGCAACTCAATAATCTATTCCGGCACGATGGGCGCTGTACTCGAAGGGTGTATGCTCGGCATTCCTTCCATCGGATATTCCTACCACTCCCACGACCAGGCAACCGACATATCATGCTGTGCCGAAATAGTGAAGAAAATTACATCGTGCGTGATTGAAAAGGGACTGCCTGCCGATATCTGCCTTAATGTCAACATACCGAAGTGCAACAAGGTATGCGGCATGAAAGTCGTGCGCGCCGCCAAAGGCTACTGGACCGAGGAATACGCTGAATATACCGACCCTCACGGACGTCCGTTCTATTGGCTTACAGGAAAATTTCACAACGAAGAGCCCGACAGTCCTGACACCGACCTTTATTGGACCGACCGTGGATATGCCTCTGTGGTGCCATGCCGTCCCGACCAGTCAGCTACGGATGAAGTTGCTGAAATAAGTAAATCGCTTTTAGATTAAGGGGCAGCGGTACTGCCCCTTGCGCAGTGTCGTGTTGCCATAGTTCACGGCATGAACAGGGCATACATTGTAGCAACCGAGACACAACGCGCAGTCATCGCCCCATTGCGGGTGACCGTCGACAAGCGTAATGTTTTCGACCGGGCATACAGCCTTGCATTTCCCGCATTTTATACATAGCGACGTGTCACAGCGGAAACGCACGGGGTTTATGCCATGTTTCATGAACTGCGGGTAGATTATCTTTGATTTAAAGCGCGGGAAGCTCCCCTTTACCACATCATCGCCCCGCCATCCCTCGCGGATGCGTGACACAATCATGCGCAACCGCTCCGGAGCCGCCTCCAATTTCCTCGCCTCTATCTCATGGGAATCCACATCAAAGCCGGGAAGAAGTGTGTAGGTGTTGGGCATCTGCACCGAGAAAGTGGCGATGTCGTTCCAGCCTCGTGAACGCGCTATGTCACGCCACTGACGGTGGGCAAGACCGATGTCGTCGCCACACGTCGCCACCATAAAATGTCGCGCCCCGTATATATTCACAGTCTTCATAAACTCTTTAACAGGGCGGGGCAATCCCCACGAATATATCGGGAACACCCATATCACATCGCCCCCGGCGCAACCGTATTTTTCCGAGTGCAGAAGGCAATCGCGGTCAATTCGCTTCACGCTATCGCCCAACCCCTCGGCAAGCAACCGCGCCACGTAAAGCGAATTACCGTTGCCTGAAAAGCAGTATATCATCGTATGGTTACCTGAGTGGCTCCGAAGCCGTATTCACGGAACGACGCATCCTGAACGTCGCAATTCTTATACTTGTATTTCAGCTCCTTCAGAAGGGCGTTGCGCAACACTCCTTCTCCTTTGCCATGTATAAACACTATTTTTGCTCCTTTGTCGCGAAGATACTGCTGCATCACGCGGTTAAACTCCTTGAGCTGCACCTCAAGCATATCGGTGTTGGAGAGTCCTGCGGTCGAGTCAAGCAGTTCGTCGATATGAAGGTCGACCTCGATCACTCCGGGGCGCTTAGCCTTCTTCTCCACGGGACGCCGCTCCTGCCGGTCGGCAGCTTTCTTGCGGAGCATCGACTCCTCGAGCCTTCCGCTGTCAAACACCATGCTACGTTGCGGCACATCATTTTTCACTATGTCAAAAGCGATTACCGGCGAGTCGAAATACACGTTGTCATGGAAACAGTGGAGTTTGAAAAATTTCGTGTTGTCTACGGCATATTCCACCGCTACAGGGGCTTTCAGCTTGAACTCCTTGCCCTGCTTGAAGGCTATATACTGGATGGCGACGCGGTCGATTGTATTCACCATGTCGCGTGTCAGATGCTCCAGATGCACCTGGATTCCCGGCTCTACTATGCCTGCAAAGCGTGTCACCCAGTCATGCAGGTCGCTCTTTACAAGATAGGTGAAATACAGATAATAGTTGGAGTCGTTGACAAGATATGCGTCATATTCCGTCGTGTTGAGATGCTTTATCTCCTCCGGCTCGTAGGCGAGCACTATGTTGAGGCGTTCGCCGGCGGGTGTCTCCTCCACTACCTCCTCTTTTTGCGCCTTTGCAGGAGCGGGTATAACCACCGGAGGAGCCACATATTTGCTTTCGGTCTTAGGCTTCGGCTGTGCCGGAGTCACCACCACACACTCTTTCAACAACACCGGGGTCTCAAACCCGTCTTCATCGACGTAGGCAAGATTGCCGTCGATTTTCACTATTTTGCCGCCACCTGTCGAATTGAGATAGCGCACGATATCACCTACCTGTGCCATAATATTATGTAATTTAAGTCACGCATACGCGCCTGACACTGCAAAGATAATATCACCGCTGCGAGCGAAGCCCATCCATTAACATGAATTAACGCGATGACACGCCGGAAGGCTGCTCGTCATTCAAAAGTATGGAATAGAGCATACCCAATCCAGCCACTGTTATCTAGTCCGTTGATAAATAATGTAGGCGGAAATTGAGAATATGCAATAAGAAAACGCTAATTTTATAGTATGGAAAACAAGTTAGAAGATGTCATCTCATCCGCGCCTAAGAAAACACGCGATAAGGCAATTGACCTTCTTCGTCAGAATCCTAAACTCAGCGCGACAGCTCTCGCCGCAGAAATCGGCACTCCGCCAAAGGTATCCTCCGACACGGCGACAACCTAAAAGCGGAAGACATCCTCCAACACATAGATTCCGATAAAGGTAGCAACTGTCAGAGGATGTCGAGTAGAGTGTTCATTTCAAATTATCGTTGTAGAATTGTTCAAATCTGGTTTTAATATCATCGCGCACCCGACGAAATTCTGCCAAAACAAGCTCTTCAGATCCGATTGCATCGGAAGGGTCGTCAAAACCTACATGGAGCCGATGCCTCACATTGCCCACAAACACAGGACAGCTTTCGTTGGCGCCTCCACATACGGTTATCACATAATCCCACGACTCGTTGATATATTCGGATACGTTGTGTGGTGTATGATCAGAGATGTCAATTCCTGCCTCTTTCATAACTTCAACGGCTTTTCGATTAATCATTTCAGCGGGTTTGGTTCCGGCTGAGAAAACGCCGATTTCAGAACTGAACGACTGGAGGAAGCCGTGAGCCATCTGACTGCGGCAACTGTTGCCGGTGCATAGAATCAATACTTTCATTTTTCATTCGATTTAGAAGAAATAACCGTAAACCCATCCGGAAATGGTTGCCATGACAATTACAAGAGCGACATAAATCACCGTCTTTTTCGTACCCATCACACTGCGTATGACAAGCATATTAGGCAGCGACAGGGAGGGTCCGGCGAGCAACAACGCAAGTGCCGGACCTTTACCCATGCCGGATGCAAGCAATCCTTGAATAATCGGCACTTCGGTGAGAGTGGCGAAATACATAAACGCACCTGTGAAACTTGCGAAGAAGTTTGACAGTAACGAATTTCCGCCTACAGCCCATTCAACCCAACTATTTGGAATAATACCGGGCAGCTCTATACCGTCATGCGTTGAGCCGAGCAGGAATCCCGCTGTCAATACTCCGACTGCAAGCAACGGCAGTATCAGTTTGGCGAATCCCCATGAAGACAACGCCCACTCCCTGTTTTCATCATCGTTTTTGTCGCATAACAATATGATTGCAAGCACAGCAACAGAAACTATCATAGGCACAAGCGGAGCCAGTTTTGCATCAGGAATACACGCATTGGCGACAAATGCTGAAACTGCAACAGCGACAGCTCCGAGGATAATCCATCGGACTTTCAGATGGAGTATCTTCACAAGTATTACGCACAACCCTATTGCAAGGACAGATGTTATCCACCATTTTGCCCCGTAGATCGCAGCCCACACGCCACGGTCGATTGCCGCAGGCGCGCCCCAGTTGGCGAATACCAGGATTGTCACGAGGGTAAAGAAGAACACTGCGGTCTGCCAAAGCGGGCGTTTTTCCGGCGGTGGGACGATATTCATCTGTGCTACCTCCTTATCCCGTTCTTCCTTATGGAAGATAAACGACATAACAAGACCGATTACCACAGCGAATGTAACGGCACCGATTACACGGGCAAGTCCCATTTCCAGTCCGAGAATACGGGCGGTGAGGATTATCGAAAGTATGCTGATGGCGGGACCGGAATATAGAAACGCTATTGCCGGTCCAAGACCTGCACCACGTTTATATATGCTGGTGAACAACGGGAGAATGGTGCATGAACACACGGCAAGGATGCCTCCGGATACTGAAGCCACAGTATATGACACCCATTTCTTTGCATTTGCACCGAAATATTTTAACACCGCTCCCTGACTTACGAACACCGCAATCACACCGGCTATGAAGAACGCCGGGAGAAGACAGAGTACGATATGCTCACGGGCATACCACTTGGCGAGGTCAAGGGTGGAATGAATCGCCGTCATCAGTGTGTTGCTGTTGACAGGCAAGAAAAACGCTGTCAGAAATATGACGACAGTCCATATCAGGAACTTGATTTCCTTCTTCGTTTCCATATTGCTCTCCCGTTTTATTCAGATTCCGAGAACTTTTTTCACTTCATCGGCAGATGGAACATGTCCTTTAATCTTGACGGCACCGTCAACGACCACCGCCGGTGTCGCCATGATGTTGTATTTCATCATTTCAGTTATGTCCTCTACTTTTGAAAGCTTTACATCAAGACTGTTCTCGCTGATTACACGCTCGACGACCTTGTATGTCTCTTTGCATTTGGCACAGCCGGGTCCGAGGACAAGAACCTCGCTGACCTTTGTACCCGGTGCGGTAGCACAGCAAGAGATTTCTGCGGATTTTGCCGATTCTCCTGAGCAGCCGCACGACTGCACCGGTTTTACATCGTTTTCCACGATTATGTTGCTGTTGCAGCAACAGCTTTTCTTTTTTGGTGCGAAAAGAGTTGACCAAAACCCTTTCTTTGATTCTTTTTTATCCATGTTTTTTTCGTTTTACAGTTATAAGTACATCATTATGCAGTAGTAAATACCTACTGATATGAAAATTGCGCCGACGATAATGTTGAGCCATTTCTGAATGGCGCGCAGTTTCCCGTAAAACTCGCCAACTTTTTCAACACTGAAAGCGAGAATCCATGCAACTGCAAGCACCGGCAGCGCAGTGGCGACAGCAAACAATACGGGCAAAAGCCACCCTGCATTTGCAGTTACCGACATAGGTATGAGCATACCGGAGTAGAAAACACCACTGGTAGGACAGAAAGCCATCGCAAATAGAGCACCAAGCAATAAGGCACCCCATCCACCTTTGCGGGCAAGTCCTTCTCCATTGCCGCCGAACCCGAACTGCGGGATATTCAGTCTGTGTCCGAACAGCATGAAAAGTCCGATAAGCAGCAACAGCGGTCCAATCAGCAACTCGCCCCATTTCCCGATAGCCTTTTGTACGCTGAACACGCTTGCCCCCTCTTTAAGAATTGAGATAAGAATAATGCCGAGAACGGTATATGCGATTACGCGACCAATGGTGTAAAGTACTCCATTTTGGAAAATGCGTCTGCGGTTCTCTATATCCTTGCTGATGTAACCTATTGCGGCTATATTGGTAGCAAGCGGACATGGCGAGATGGCGGTAAGCAATCCGAGGAGGAAGGCAGTCAGAGCCGGAGCAGCGCTGTTGTCAAGTAAAGTCTGTAACCAGTCCATTATTTCAACGATTGCCGGATTTTGTCAGCAAGACCTTTTTTGAAGCCGTCAGGATTTTTACGGGCGTTCCCGAACCCAAACTCAGTTAGGTTGTTACGGCTCTCCTCACCGTCTTTCCATTTGTTGACAAAAAGAGAAGACCATGTCACCTCGTATTTGTCGGCGATTTTTTCTCCTTCCGGGGTAGAGATATCCACGGTCTTGAATACGACAGTGCCGTTTTTCAGCTCGTTTGCAAAGAGCGTATTTACAACCTCATTAGCGTTTTTCTCGATAGCCATGCAGGTGGCACAGCGTTGTTTCCCGTGGAAATATATCACTTCCACTCTATCCTTTTCCGGGGATTTCGCAGCGGCAGTATTATCCCCGCTTCCGCATGACAGTACCCCTATCGTAAGGGCGAAAAACATCAGTAACTTTTTCATGAGCTTAAATATATTTAATTAAGTTGTTGTTTGCCGAATTACGAACATCGGAAATAAAAAAATAGTGCTTACGAGCAGCAGCTATTATTTTTTGAGGGACAGCAGTCGTCAAGCATCTGTGAAAAAAGTTGCCGTGCGAGTTTCCAGTTTTCTGCGTTGATGCAATATTTTACTTTTGGCGGCTCGATGGTGCCTTGTATCAGACCAGCCTCCTTCAACTCGCTCAGATGTTGCGATACCGTGGCTTTCGCTATCGGAAGCACCTCGTGTATGTCACCAAAGAAACATTCGTTTCTCTGAGCGAGAAAATTGAGAATCGCTATCCGCGTTGGATGCCCCATCGCTTTCGCAAACCTCGCAAGACGCTCCTGTTCGGGTGTTATCTCTAATTTTGCCATATCATTTTTATTTGTTGTTCGCAAAATTACAAACAGCATTTGACATACCCAAATTTTTCGGGCAAAAAAGCCGACAAAAACAAAATTTCCTTTCCATGATTGCAATACGACATCTGACCAAATGCGTCAAACATAGCAGTTAGAAATATTAAATGTCTGCAAATTCCATATAGAACAATCAGCGGTGGTGGGGGTAACGGGGCAGAAATTTGCCAACAGGTAAAAATGTCGCGGATTATAGCTAAATTTGCAGCATGAATACTAATGTTGCCGATATCCGTATCGAAGATTACGACTATGCGCTCCCCGACGAGCGCATAGCCAAGCATCCGTTGCAGGAGCGCGACAGGTGTAAACTGCTGGTGCGCAAACCCGACGGGACGCTCTCCACCCGTGTGTTCAACGAACTGCCCGCCCTACTGCCTGCGCAGTCGTTGCTCATATATAACAATACGCGCGTAATCAACGCCCGTCTGCGTTTCCGCAAGCCCGGAGGAGGCGCCGTGATAGAGATATTCTGCCTCGAGCCTGTCGATCCGGCTGATTACGCCGTCAGCTTCGCTTCCTCGGGGAGCTGTTCATGGCTCTGTTTTGTCGGTAATTCAAAGCGTTGGAAATCCGGCTCTCTCACTATGCCGCTTGACATAGACGGCACTGCGGTCACTCTGAACGCCACCCGCGAGGCGCGCGAGGGAAATGCCTCGGTCATAAATTTCAGCTGGGATAACAGCGACGTGACTTTTTCACAGATAATATCGGCGGCAGGCGAGATACCTATCCCGCCATACCTCAACCGCGATACCGAGCCGAGCGACTCAACCGACTACCAGACTGTGTTCAGCCACATCGACGGCTCTGTCGCCGCCCCCACGGCGGGACTCCACTTCACCGATGAAGTGTTACACGGCATTGATGCGGCAGGCATGGAGCGGCGCGAACTGACCCTGCATGTGGGTGCAGGCACATTTCAGCCCGTGAAAAGCGACTCAATCGGCGAGCATGACATGCACAGCGAGTTCATCGCCGTGAGCCGCGACCTTATCCGGGAACTTGCCGACACCACGCGCCCCGTCATCGCTGTAGGCACCACCTCGGTGCGTACGCTCGAAAGTCTTTACCATATAGGATGCCTTGTCGCGACGGGTCAATGGACCGGAGAGGTGCCGCAATGGTATCCATACGATGACAACCATCCGCGATTGTCGCGCCGTGACTCACTTTCCGCACTGGTGAAATGGCTTGACTCCACGTGGGCGAAAACCTTGCTCGCCTCGACCCGCATAATCATCGCGCCGAGCTATGATTTCAAGGTGGTCAACGGCATCATTACCAATTTCCATCAGCCGAAATCGACACTGCTCCTGCTTGTATCGGCATTTATAGGCGGAGGATGGCGCGAGATGTATGATTATGCCCTTACGGGTGATTACCGCTTTCTCAGCTATGGTGACGCGTCACTGCTGTTACGTTGAACCATCGGCACAGGAAAACGGTTGTAGATAAAAATCAGTCAAAAATCAGCCGAAAGTCAGCTGAAAATTGACAGATGCTACAAATATTCCATTGTTTTTCGTAAATTTGCCACCGAAATAAAATCGATTTTAACTTTTTATCAGACAAGCAATGATGCAACAGATTTCCAATCGCGTACAGGCACTCGCCCCCTCGCAGACCCTGGCTATGTCGCAGAAAAGCCAGGAGCTGAAGGCTCAGGGCGTAGACGTCATCAACCTTTCAGTGGGAGAACCCGATTTCAACACTCCCGACCATATCAAGGAAGCCGCCAAGAAGGCGATTGATGACAATTTCTCGTTCTATTCGCCCGTGCCGGGCTACATGTCGCTCCGCAAGGCGATTTCCGCAAAGCTTAAAAACGAGAATGCCATCGACTTCGCTCCGGAGCAGGTCGTGGTGTCCAACGGAGCCAAGCAGTCGCTCTGCAACGTGATTCTTGCTGTCATTAATCCCGGCGACGAGGTTATCATCCCTACCCCCGCATGGGTAAGCTATGTCGAGATGGTCAACCTCGCCGAGGGAAAGAGCGTACTCGTGCCCGCCACCATCGAACAGAATTTCAAGATTACTCCCGAACAGCTCCGCGCCGCAATCACAGAGCGCACCAAGCTCGTGTTTTTCAACTCGCCGAGCAATCCTACAGGAAGCGTCTACTCCAAGGATGAGCTCCAGGCTCTCGTCAACGTGCTTGCCGACTACCCCGATGTACTGGTGCTTTCCGATGAGATTTACGAGCACATCAACTTCACCGGCGAGTTCACCTCGCTTGCGTCGTTCCCCGAAATCGCCGATAGGGTATGTGTGGTCAACGGTGTCTCCAAGGCTTATGCCATGACCGGCTGGCGTATAGGATACCTCGCCGCACCGCTCTGGCTTGCCCGCGCCACCAACAAGCTCCAGAGCCAGTACACTTCCGGAGCCTCTTCAATCGCACAGAAGGCTGCCGAGGCTGCATATACGGGTCCGCAGGAATGTGTCGAGGAGATGCGCAAGGCGTTTGAACGGCGCCGCGACCTCATCGTAGGACTCGCATCGGCAATACCCGGATGGAAGGTCAACCGTCCTGACGGCGCATTCTACCTCTTCCCCGAGGTGTCAAGCTATTTCGGAAAGCGTTACGGCGATTACGTAATCAACAACGACTCCGACCTCGCCATGTATCTTCTTGAGGTGGGACATGTCGCTACCGTCGCCGGCTCGGCATTCTGCTGTCCCGGCTATATCCGACTCAGCTATGCCACCGCCGACGATACCATCCGCGAGGCGATGCGCCGCATAGAGGAAGCACTTGCCAAACTTGTGTGACGACATGGCATCTTCCGATTGTCTTGTAATTATCCCCACCTATAATGAGGCAGAGAATGCCGCCGCTATCATAGATGCGGTCATGGCTCTGCCTCATGAGATGGATGTGCTCATAGTCGACGACGGCTCGCCCGACGGCACAGCCGCCATCGTGCGCACCAAAATGAAGGAATATCCCGCGCGTGTGCATCTGCTTGAACGTAAAGGCAAACTAGGGCTCGGCACCGCTTATATCGCCGGGTTCAAGTTTGCGCTTGAACGCAGCTATGGGTATATCTTCGAGATGGACGCCGACTTCTCCCACAATCCCAAGGACCTGATGGCACTTTACAAGGCTTGTCATGACGACGGTGCCGATGTGGCGATCGGTTCGCGATATATCTCAGGGGTCAATGTGGTCAACTGGCCGATGAGTCGTGTCCTCATGTCATACTTCGCGTCGAAATATGTGCGCCTTATTACAGGCATGAACATCTGTGACACCACCGCCGGATTTGTGTGCTACCGTCGCAGGGTGCTGGAGGCGTTTGACCTCGACAAGATACATTTCAAGGGCTATGCCTTCCAGATCGAGATGAAATTTACCGCCCACATGCACCGGTTCAAAATCGTTGAGGTGCCGATTGTCTTCGTCAACCGTGTGCTTGGCGAGAGCAAGATGAGTTCAGGCATATTCTCGGAGGCGGTGTTTGGCGTAATCAGGCTGAAATACCACGGCATGACCCATAAATACAAGGATTACAGTAACCAAAAATAAGATACCGATGCATGACACACTCCTTTACAACGCCCTTATAGTCAATGAAGGTAAAAAGGCTATAGGTTATGTAGTGATTGAGGGGCAGTTTATCGTGACTGTGGGCGAGGGTATGCCCCCGGCTGCAGTCGCAGGTGAATGTCGCGACACGGTCGACCTCGGGGGAGCCATGTTGCTACCCGGCGTAATCGATGACCAGGTGCATTTCCGTGACCCCGGTCTTACCCACAAGGCAGATTTGTCGACCGAATCACGCGCAGCTGTAGCCGGCGGCGTGACATCCTATATGGACATGCCAAATACCAAGCCGCCTACGGTGACTGTGGAGGCGGTCGAGCAGAAGTTGCGTCATGCAAGCGAGGTGTCGGTGACAAACTACAGCTTTTTCATCGGTGCCACCAACGACAACGCCGAACAGTTGCTCGACTGCGACTATTCGCGTGTGCCCGGTGTCAAACTGTTCCTCGGCTCTTCGACCGGCAACATGCTTGTCGACGAGGAAGAGACACTCACAAGGATATTCCGCGACGTGCCGGCGCTTATCGCCATCCATTCCGAGGATGAGGCGACCATACGTGCCAACCGTGAGCGTTATGTATCGGAGATGGGCGAGGATGTGCCGGTGAAATATCATCCGCTCATACGCAGCCGCGAGGCTTGCATCATCTCCACGCGACGCGCCATAGAGCGCGCGAAGCGTTACGGTACGCGTCTGCACGTGCTTCACGTGTCGACAGCCGAGGAAGTGACGATGTTTTCCCCGAAGCCTCTCACTGAAAAACGCATTACCTCCGAGGTATGTGTTCATCATCTGTGGTACACCGATGCCGACTACGACACGCTCGGCACACGCGTCAAGATGAATCCCGCCGTGAAGAGTGCCGCCGACCGCGACGCATTACGCGAGGGACTGCGCGACGGTCGCCTTGACATAGTGGCTACCGACCACGCCCCGCATCTGCTGTCGGAGAAGGAAGGAAATGCCCTCACAGCCGCTTCCGGCGCTCCGATGGTGCAGTTCTCGCTTCCCGTGATGCTTGAGCTTGCTGACAGGGGGGTGTTTACCACCGAACTTGTAGTGGAAAAGATGTGTCACGCTCCCGCCGAATTGTACGGCATTGACCGTCGCGGCTATATACGCCCCGGTTATTACGCCGATCTTACAGTGGTCAGCCCCGACACTCCCTATACCGTGACCGACGGCATGGTGCTCAGCCGCTGCGGATGGACTCCGCTTGACGGCACTGTGCTTCACAACCGCGTGATTAAGACTTACGTCAACGGCAGGTGTGTCTACGACAACGGCGCGGTCGATGAAGCTGCGCGAGGCATGGAGCTGCGTTATCGGCGGTAGAAATTTGCACAAAGTGTTATTTAGTCAGAAAAATTGCGGATATCCGAAAAATTTGTCGTAAATTTGCGGATGTTTCGTGATTATATAAAGAAAAAGTTCAACAAGCGTTGACATTATGTTAGAAAAAGCAAATGTAAAGTATCTCGACAAGGTTGTCATCCGTTTTTCCGGCGATTCCGGCGACGGCATGCAGCTTGCGGGAAACATTTTTACCAACGTATCGGCGGGAGTAGGCAACCAGGTTTCCACTTTCCCCGATTATCCAGCAGAAATCCGCGCCCCGCAGGGCTCGTTAAGCGGTGTGTCGGGCTTCCAGGTACATATCGGGGTAGGTGTACACACCCCCGGTGACAAGGCTGACGTGCTCGTGGCTATGAATCCCGCCGCACTTAAGCAAAATATCAAGCATCTCAACCACGGCGGCATTGTAATCGTCGACATCGACTCTTTCAAGGAAGCTGACCTGAAGAAGGCGCTCTTTACTACCGATGACCCCTTCAAGGAGCTGAACATCAACGCCCAGGTACTTGAAGTACCCGTGACATCGATGACAAAGGCGGCTCTCGCCGACTCGGGGCTTGACAACAAGTCGGTGCTGAAATGTCGCAATATCTTTGCGCTCGGACTCGTGTGCTGGCTCTTTGACCGCCCGCTCGATGCCGCGCTCCGTCATCTTAAAAATAAATTTGCCCGCAAGCCTGCGATATACGAGGCAAACGCCAAGGTGCTTCAGGCAGGCTATGATTACGGTGCCAACATACACGCGTCGGTATCGACCTACCGCATAGAGTCGGAAAACATAGCCCCCGGCTACTACACCGACATCAACGGTAACACAGCTACCGCATGGGGACTTATTCTCGCTTCGGAGAAATCGGGTCGCCCCCTTTTCCTCGGCAGCTACCCCATCACTCCCGCTACCGACATACTTCACGAACTTGCCAAACGCAAGGACCTCGGAGTAAAAGCCGTGCAGATGGAAGACGAGATTGCGGGCGTATGCTCCGCTATCGGAGCGTCGTTTGCAGGCAATCTCGGTGTCACCTCCACTTCCGGTCCCGGACTTGCCCTCAAGAGCGAGGGCATAGGTCTTGCCGTGATGGCTGAGCTTCCGCTGGTGGTGATTGATGTACAGCGCGGCGGTCCCTCCACCGGTCTTCCGACAAAGACCGAGCAGACCGACCTCATGCAGGCTCTTTACGGCAGAAACGGCGAATCGCCTGTGGTGGTCGTTGCGCCCGCATCGCCTACCGACTGCTTCACCATGGCTTTCGAGGCGTCACGCATCGCCATCGAGCACATGACTCCCGTCATCCTGCTTTCCGATGCCTTTATCGGCAACGGTTCATCGGCATGGCGTGTCCCCGACACTGACGAGTATCCTGAAATCAAGCCTCATTTTGTCCCTGACGAGCTCCGTGAAAAGTGGCTGCCCTATATGCGTGACCCGGAGACACTTGTGCGTTATTGGGCTATCCCCGGCACAGAGGGTCTCATGCACCGCCTCGGAGGTCTGGAGAAAGATTTCGACACAAGCGTGATTTCCACCGACCCCGTCAACCATGAGCACATGGTCGAGGTGCGCCGTAAGAAAGTGGAAAATGTAGCTAAAGACATCCCCGCACTCGATGTGCTTTGCGATGCCGATGCCGACACCCTGCTTATAGGCTGGGGCGGTACTTACGGACATCTTTACACTGCAGCCGAGGAGCTGTGTAAGGAAGGCCGCAAGGTGGCATTCGCCCATTTCCGCTACATCAACCCGCTTCCCGCCAATACCGGGGAGGTGCTTCGCCGCTACAAGCGCGTGATATGCGCCGAGTTGAACACCGGACAGTTTGCCGACTATCTCCAGAGCAAGTTTGCCGGCATGGAAATCCACCGCATCAACAAGATTCAGGGTCAGCCCTTCCTTGTAAAAGAAGTGGTCGACGGAGTGAAAAAATTTATGGACCAACAGTAACGACAAAGAATTATGGAATGTACAACATATAGCGCCGGCGACTACAAAAACGGACAGTCGGTAAGATGGTGTGCCGGATGCGGCGACCACGCGATACTTAACGTACTCCACAAGGCTATGGCGGAGGTCGGCGTACCCCCTCACATGACGGCTGTCATATCGGGTATCGGCTGCAGCTCGCGACTGCCTTACTACATGAACACCTACGGCTTCCATACCATCCACGGCAGGGCTGCCGCAGTTGCCACCGGCTTCAAGGTTGCCAATCCGGAGATGACGGTATGGCAGGTGTCGGGCGACGGTGACGGACTCGCCATCGGCGGCAACCATTTCATCCATGCCGTGCGACGCAACATCGACATAAACCTCCTGCTTTTCAACAATAAGATTTACGGTTTGACCAAGGGGCAGTATTCGCCTACCAGTGCGCGCGGATTTGTCAGCAAGTCGTCGCCCTACGGCACGACCGAGGACCCGTTTATCCCCGCTGAGCTTGTGTTCGGTGCGCGCGGCAACTTCTTTGCCCGCTCTATTGATGTCGACCTGCCGACAGCACAGGAAGTGATGGTGGCGGCTGCGCGCCACAAAGGCACCTCGGTTGTCGAGATGCTTCAGAATTGCGTGATTTTCAACAATGGTATCCATAATTATATCACTGACCGCGAGTTTCGCGCAGAGCGCACAATCCATCTCCGTCACGGTGAAAAGATGCTCTTCGGAAAAGACAATACCCGTGGACTCGTGCGCGACGGCTTCCTGCTGAAAGCAGTCGAGGTAGGCAAGGACGGATACACGATTGATGACGTGCTTGTACACGACGCGCATACACCCAGCAACTTCCTTCATCAGCAGCTTGCCATGATGGACGGCTATTCGCTCCCGCTTGCTGTCGGAGTCATCCGCGATGTGGAAAGCCCCGTCTACAACGAGGAAGTCGACCGTCAAGTCGAGGAAGTAAGAGCCAAGAAAGGATTCACCTGTCTGCGCGACATGATCCTTGCGGGCGAACACTGGGAAGTAAAATAACACAATCCCCTCCCCCCACATAAAAGGTGCAGTCCCGGACTCCCGGCGCTGCACCTTTTTATGTCCTTGACCTCACCACATCCACCCCACTATAACGCGTAGCGGCAGTACGCCCCTAACGCCCTTAACGCCGACAACCCTTTCCCGCAGGGATAATCTAAACTTAGCCGGGGCTTGAGCGCAGCGATACCCCCGGAAAGGATGAATAACTATAAATGTTTCCCGTAGGGAATCATCTTGAATCGCTAACGCCTCATTCACGACGCAGATTTTGAAATTTGCTGCACGAAAATTTTATAATCTCCCGCAAAATTTGTATATTCGTGAAAATGATGAATTTAACGATTGACATTATGGAATCTCTTATCCTTATGGGCATTGTAATTCTTGTCCTTAAAATGATAAAGGTGCCATCTAAGCACTCTTCTAAGGACCAGCGCGGCTTGCCGTGGATGGACCCTAATTATAAGAAACGCAAGGAGCGGGAGGAACGCAATTCCTATAAATTCTAAATTCATTTTTAACAAGATGAGGAGGGTGTTGCAAAACCGCCCCGCTCAGTCTTTCAGGCAGGAGACGGGGACGACGAGCACACCGTCCTCGCGGCGGTAGGCGTAATTGCCGACAGCGGTCAGTACCATCATGAACGATGGTGCCTTCATCCGCTCTGTGTCGATTTTTCCGGCAAGCGACAACAGGGTCGATGCACCCTCGCCGATAAGTTTGTCGCCTCCGAGCTTGATTTCCACAAGACCGTAACGCCCGTCACGAAGATGCACCACGGCATCACATTCCAGCCCGTTTTTATCGCGGTAATGATATACCGTACCGCTTATCGGCTCAGCGTACACCCGCAGGTCGCGCATACAGAGCGTCTCGAAAATCAGTCCGAATGTCTCAAGGTCGGCTATAAGGTCGGAAGGACCGATTCCGAGTGCCGCCGTTGCGATTGACGGGTCGGTGAAATAGCGTGTGTCGGAGGTGCGGATGGCGGTTTTTGACCGCAGGTTGGGGTTCCATGCCGCTGCATCCTCGATTACGAAAATGCGCTCCAATGCCCTTATATAGGAAGCGACGGTGTCAACGTCGAGTGCTTCGCCCTCATTCTCGATAAGGTCGGCACGGATTACTGAATTTGGAGCCTGTGTACCTTGATGGCGCGCGTAGGAGCGCAAGAGGCGATGTACTCTCGCAGGGTCACGCATCACACCGTCGGCGAGCTGTATATCACGATGCTCTACAGCCGATATATAATCAAAAGCCTGGTCAAGCGCCACATCGCCATTCATTGATACAGCGAGGGGCCAACCGCCGCGACAGGCGACAAACGCAATTTGTTCCAAATCGACTTCCGAATATCCCGCAATATCAAGATTGCCGTCAAACAGCGACACCAGGGAAACCTCTCCTGATGATTCCCCCGATTCCCATAATGACATGGGACGCATTTTCATCCAAGCAAAACGCCCTGTACCGCTGTGCATGACTCCGCTCATATCGGGCGGTACACTCGATCCGGTCAATATAAACAGCCCGAGACTATCGCTGCGGTCAGCCTCAAATCTCACCGCATCCCAAAGTTGCGGCGCTACCTGCCACTCGTCGATAAGACGCGGCTTTGCGCCACGCAGGAGCAGCAAGGGGTTTAACCGCGCCAACTCCAGATTTTGTATGACTCTGCCCGGCTCGGTCATGTACAGCACACTTTTGGAAATCTGCTTTGCAGTGGTGGTCTTGCCACACCATTTTACACCTTCTAAAAGCACCGCACCTTTTCCCTGCAATTTGCGGGCAAGCAACCGGTCGGCTATACGGGGTCTATATTTCTCTTTTTTAGCCATCTACATTGTCATTTGTGCCACAAAGATAATAAATTATTTTGATAATTCGGTAATTTGGCGATATTCCATTCGGTTATTTGGCGGCATTTCATTCGGTAGTTTGGCTGAGGTTGCTTCTCTTTTTCTGAAAACTTTTTCATGAAATCTTGATTTGATTATAGAAAATAATTTTCTTTGCGAAGCTTAGGAGGAGGGATTGCAGAACCGCCAAAATGTAGGGACGTGCCTTTGGCACGTTTACATAACTATTTAATCCCCGGTTTACATCGCAAAGCGATGTCCCTACATTGATGGTAAAATCATAGTTTTGCAACATCCTCGCGTGTTTGGGATGGTTTCGCCCGCGCGCCTGGATGTGATTTCGCATGGCGTGTGGGCGCGCGAGCTTGTGTAGCAGAGAGTAAGGCATTGCAATAGGATTGATTCCCTGACGGGAATCATCTTTGTTTAGCCGTAGTGTTGAGCGTAGCGAAACCTACGGAAACAGATGCAAAATCAGATGTTTCCGATAGGAATCATCTTGGTACACGGTTGATGATTCCCTGTCGGGAAACGATATGGGGAGAGTCTGCTGTCCGGGGGTTTCGCTATGCTCAACACCCCGGCTAAATTTGGAGTTTTCCCGCAGGGAAAAGAGTTGTCAGTTTTCAGATTTCAGTTGTCGGCGCGTAGCGGTAGGAGGCGTCGCAAAACTATGGCTTTGCCATCAATGTAGGGACATCGCTTTGCGATATGAGTTGGTAATCAAAGAGTTATGTAAACGCACCAAAGGCACGTCCCTACAACTTGGCAGTTTTGCAACACCCTCGCGCGCCCGGGAGGGGTTTCGCTTGGGGTGTGGGCGGGCGAGCTTCCACTCGCCCCTACATTGGTCTATGTAGCAGCGTGTAAGGTGACGGAGCGTAGGAATTAGAAGTTGTAGCCGAGGGTGAAGGTCCATGCCTTGTTGTGACCTTTGGGCCGCTTTGCGGCATCGGGTACATCCTTGAGGATGTTTTTACAGCTGAAATTATAGTGCGCGCCAATATAATAGTGCTGCATCACCAGGAATCCGAGCCCGAATTTCAAGCCCCAGTCAAAGCGGTTGGCGATACCATGGTCGCCGAAATAGTCACCCTTGCTCTCGTAGGCGACCACGCTATGCGACCCGTCAAGGAGAGAGCTTTCCGACTGATAGAGCGTGTAATTGACCTTTCCGCCAAAGCCGGTGGCAAAATAGGGTCCGAGGTCAATCTGTGCCTGAGCCAACTCAGCGACACCGAGGCGGAATGACAGCAGCAAAGGTATCTCGAAATAGTATGCACCCCAATGTCCGTCGATTGCCTGAAGCGAAGTCTCGTTCAACAGGTAATGGAAATCACTGTTGCGCGACTTGAAATAGAAGCCGGACTGAATGGCAAGGTAATTTTTCAGATTGATGTCAACAGCAGCCCCGATGGTGAAACCTTGCTTCCACTGGGTGTGGTTCCACGCTATTTCGGGAAAAGCCTCGTCGTAGTTGGTGGTGAGGTTGGAGGTGTTGAAGCCTACGCGGATACCTGCCTGCACCACTTTAGAGGGTGTACCGGTGTCGATTAAAGCCTGTGCCGACGAAGCCGCGGGTATAGCGAGCATTGCGGCAGCGATGATTGCCGTGATGGTCTTTTTCATATTATGTAATGTTTTTTATTTATTCGATTCTTAAAAATTCCTTGAGCTGACGGTTGATTTCCGCCATGCCGGCTTTTGAGGGATGTCCCATGCGCTTGTCTATTGCCTCCAGCTGAAGCACCGGTATGCGCTGCGCCTCGCACTCCTTTAATATAATGTCGCGCACAGGTCCGTCAATCTCGTCATTGAGCATGAAGTAGACTTTCGCGCCGGGATAAAGCGCGGGCAGACCTGTCACCAGCTCTTTCATCGCCGGATGGAAGGCATATAGCGGGTTGTGGAGAGTGCTGTCGGACTCAACCGGAACTTTCGCCCAGAAATCGTTGGTGGCACCGAATACCAATATTATGTCGGGGTCGCCAAGATAACGCATACGCGTGATAAACGACCTGCCGGAATAATCCTCGCCATTGTAACCGGTGTGGCAGATGGTGGAGCCTGAGAAAGAATTGTTTCTGACAAGCTCAAAACCGGTATCGTTGATGAAGCGCTGCCACCAGGTATCGCCGAGAGCGTTGACATCGGTGCGTTCAGGTTTGTTTTCCCCGGCGAAATACCATACATAGTTGGTATCGGGCTGCACGTGACGCTCAAATGTCGAATAGGAGTCGCCAAGTATCGCGACCTTGTAAGGTTTAGCCGCATTGCCGACCAAAGCCGCCACTGCGAGAGAAACCAATAATAGGACCTTTTTCATTGTCAAGTAAATTTTGATAAAGTTAGATAAAAAAGCATGACAATGCAATACCATGGGGAAGAATCTTCCAAAATAAGGGAGAATTTAGGGAGGAGTTGGCAGTTGGCAGTTGTCAGTTGTCAGTTGTCAGTTGTCAGTTGTCAGTTGTCAGTTGTCAGTTGTCAGTCGGACTTGTCGGACGGGTCAGACTTGTCCGACAAGTCCGACTGAAAACTTATTAACCGATTTAGACAAAATTAAGAATTGGTTGTTATAAATATTAAGTAACTTAGCAACTCAATTTGTAAAAGAGGATGAAGAAGTATCGTAACTCACTTCCGGGACGTGTGGGAGCGGTGGCTTTTGTAGCCGCACTCGCACTGTCGGCTATTGCCGCCACCCGCAGCAATAAGGCGGAAATCACCCGCAATCTTGACATATTCAACTCACTGTATAAGGAGCTTCAGACCAACTACGTGGACTCCATCGATGCAGAGAAGTCAATCAACACCGCCATCGCGGCGATGCTTAACGACATCGACCCTTATACGGAGTATTTCCCCGCCTCGCAGCAAGAGGATATCACGATGATGACATCGGGCGAATATGCCGGCATCGGTTCGGTCATACTTGAAAAGCCGGGCAAGGGCGTATTCATCTCCGAGCCTTACGAAGGCAGTCCGGCGCAAAAAGCAGGATTGCGCCCGGGCGACCATATCATCATGGTCGACAACGACACCGTCACCACATGGCACAGCTCGCAGGTGAGCGGCAAGCTGAAAGGGCAGGCAGGCACCCAGGTAAAGGTGACGGTCAACCGCCCGTATGCCGCTGACTCCATCCTGACATTTGACATCACCCGCGAGAAGATACAACTCCCCGCCGTACCCTACTACGGGGTAGTGAGAGACAACATCGGCTACATCAACCTCACATCGTTTACCGACAAGGCGGCGACCGATGTGCGCAACGCCCTTATAGAGCTGAAGAAAGACCCGCGTGTAAAGTCGATTGTGCTCGACTTGCGCGGCAACCGCGGCGGACTGCTTGAGGCAGCGGTAAAAATCGTGGGTCTCTTCGTGCCGAAAAACACCGAAGTGCTCCGCACACGCGGCAAAGGTCTGCTCAACGAGAAGGTGTACAAGACCACATCGGCACCTGTCGACACACAGATACCGCTTGCGGTATTCATCGACGGCGGTTCGGCGTCAAGCTCGGAAATCACCGCAGGCGCACTCCAGGACCTTGACCGCGCTGTAATCATCGGCAACCGCTCTTTCGGCAAGGGACTCGTACAGTCGACACGCCCCCTCCCCTACGACGGTGTGCTGAAAGTGACCATCGCCAAATATTACATCCCTTCGGGGCGTCTGATACAGGCTATCGACTACAGCCACCGCAATCCTGACGGGTCGGTTGCGCGCATACCCGACTCGCTGACCAATGTATTCAAGACCGTACATGGAAGGGAAGTGCGCGACGGTGGCGGCATCACGCCCGATATCGATATCGACTACGGGGAGGCAAACCGATTGACCTACAATATCGTGAGCGACAACTGGGCGTTTGACTACGCCACACGCTACGCTGCGCAGCATCCTGAGATAGCCCCCGCCGAGGAATGGCAGATCACCGACTCGATATTTGACGACTTCAAGCAGTTTATCGACCCCGAAAAGTTCAACTACGACAAAGTGTGTGAGCAGATGCTCGAATCGCTTAAAAAAGCAGCTGAAATCGAAGGCTACATGAACGACTCAACGCGGAAAGAGTTCACAGTGCTCGAAGGCCTGCTGAAACACAACCTCGGCCATGACCTCGACAACAACCGCAAGGATATTGAGGAGATACTCGCCTCGGAAATCATACGCCGCTATTATTACCAGAAAGGACAGGTAATCGAGGCACTGAAACGCGATGCCACGCTCGACTCGGCGGTAGTGGTGCTCAACGACAAGGCGCGCTACAAGCAGATACTTTCGCCTGCGGCAAAAGCTAAATAACGCGGGAAGATGGATCTGGAAGAATTATGCAAAAACATACTTACGCCCGCGAGAGGCGAGGCTCTGGCCAAGGCATTTGCTGACAAAAGGGTAAACCGCATAACGCTTTACGGACTTGCCGGCTCAGCTCCGGCAATGCTCATGGGCGCGCTTCCGGCGCAGGAGGGTGACAGTCCGGTGCTTGTCGTGGGCGACACGCTCGATGATGCAGGATATCTATATCACGACCTGTCGAGAGTGTTGGGGGAAGGTGCGGTACTGATGTTTCCGTCAGGCTACAAGCGTGCCATAAAGTACGGACAGCCCGACCCGCCGTCGCAGATAATGCGCACGGAGGTATTGAACCGCTGGGACACCGACCGCTCGCTGCGTTATGTGGTGACCTATCCTGAGGCACTCGCCGAGAAGGTTGCATCGCGCGACACCATCGACACCCATACGCTGCATCTCGCCACAGGAGGCACCGCCGACCTCGCCGAAACGGCAAAATGGCTGCGAACAAACGGTTTTCAGGAAGTAGACTATGTGTATGACCCGGGACACTTCGCCGTGCGCGGCTCTATTCTCGACATCTACGGTTACAGCTCGGAAGAGCCGTTTCGCATCGACTTCTTCGGCGACGAGATAGAGTCGATACGCGCGTTCAACATCGAGACACAACTCTCGGAGCGGAAGCTCGACTCAATCGCCGTCACCTCCAACGTGGCGCAACAGTCGAGCGGCTCGCTGCTCACCTATCTGAAAGACAATTCACCGATATGGGTGCGCGACGCCGACTACACCGTTGAGCGTATCAAGGCAATCGCCGCCGACAGTTTCAGCGACTCCGCACTCATTGCCGACGAGGGCGACTCCGAAGCAATGAAACAGGTGATTGACCCCGAGGAGTTTGCGACGGCACTCAGCCGCCACAAGCTTGTACACTTCACGGCAGCCGCCGACAATCCCGACGGAGAGAACGCCACCGCCATAGGGTTCGGGTGTACGCCCCAAGGGATATATCACAAGAATTTCGACCTCATCAGTGACTCGTTTGCTAAATTCCTCGCCGACGGGTACAAGATATACATACTCAGCGACTCGGAAAAGCAGATAGAGCGACTGCGCGCCATCTTAGAGGACCGTGGCGACGACATCCGCTTCACGCCGGTGATATCGACAATCCACGAAGGATTTGTCGACCACGCGACAAAGACATGCGTGTTCACCGACCACCAGATATTTGACCGCTTCCATAAATACAACCTCAAGAGCGACCGCGCACGTTCCGGCAAACTTGCCCTATCCCTGAAGGAGTTAGGACAAATCGAGACCGGCGACTACATCGTGCATGTAGACCACGGCGTAGGCAAGTTCGGCGGACTGATACGGACGGAGGTCAACGGGCGTATGCAGGAGATGATAAAACTCATCTACCTCAACAACGACATACTGCTCGTGAGCATCCACTCGCTCCACAAGCTGTCGAAATACCGGGGCAAGGAGGGTGTGGAACCGCGCATCAACCGTCTCGGCTCGGGAGCCTGGGGCAAGATGAAAGACCGCACCAAGTCGAAGCTGAAAGATATAGCGCGCGACCTCATCAAGCTATATGCGGCACGAAAAGACGAACAGGGATTTGCCTATTCGCCCGACAGCTACCTGCAGCAGGAGCTTGAGGCATCGTTTATCTACGAGGATACCCCCGACCAGCTCACCGCCACCCAGGCGGTGAAGAGCGACATGGAGTCGCCGCGCCCGATGGACCGCCTCATCTGCGGTGACGTGGGTTTCGGCAAGACAGAAGTGGCGATAAGAGCGGCATTCAAGGCGGCGACCGACAACAAACAGACCGCCGTGCTCGTGCCGACAACCGTGCTCGCCTACCAGCATTTCAACACCTTCAAAGAGCGTCTGAAAGAGTTTCCCGTGCGCGTCGACTACATATCCCGCGCCCGCTCTGCCAAGGATGTAAAGCAGATACTCGCCGACCTCGCCGAAGGGAAAATCGACATACTTATCGGCACCCACAAGCTCATAGGCAAGGATGTGAAGTTCAAAGACCTCGGACTGCTCATAGTCGACGAGGAACAGAAATTCGGCGTTGCCGTAAAGGAAAAGCTAAAGCAGCTCAAAGTCAATGTCGACACTCTCACGATGTCGGCGACACCTATACCGCGCACACTGCAATTCTCGCTGATGGGAGCGCGCGACCTCTCCGCCATCACCACGCCGCCCGCCAACCGATACCCCATCGTCACCTCCATCAACGCCCTCAACGACGACATCGTGACCGAGGCGGTCAATTTCGAGATGTCGCGCAACGGACAGGTATTCGTAATCAATCCGCGTATCGAAGGACTATATGACCTCGAAAACATGATAAAACGTCTTGTGCCCGATGCGCGTACCATCGTGGCACACGGGCAGATGCCCCCCGACAAGCTGGAGAAAGCGATAATCGACTTCGCCAACCATGACTACGACGTGCTGCTTGCCACCACCATCGTCGAGTCGGGTATCGACATGCCGAATGTCAACACCATAATAATCAACAACGCCCAGAATTTCGGACTGAGCGAGCTTCACCAGCTGCGCGGACGTGTGGGAAGAAGTTCCCGAAAGGCATTCTGCTATCTGCTCGTACCCCCTCATCTGCCGCTTACACCCGTGGCGCGCCGCCGGTTACAGGCAATCGAAAGTTTCAGCGAACTCGGGTCAGGAATCCACGTCGCCATGCAGGACCTCGACATACGCGGCGCGGGCAACCTGCTCGGCGCGGAGCAGTCGGGTTTCATCGCCGACCTCGGCTACGAGACTTACCAACGCATACTTAAAGAGGCTGTGACAGAGCTGAAAAACGAGGAGTTTGCCGACACGCTGACCGCCGACGACGGTAGCGGAGAAGAGGAATTTGTAGCCGACTGCACGGTAGAGAGCGACATGGAGCTGCTGCTGCCGCCCGACTATGTGCCGCAGGAGAGCGAGCGCATAAGCCTCTACAAGGAGCTTGACGGCATCGAGCGCGAACTCGATCTGCAGAAATTCAAGATGAATCTTGAGGACCGTTTCGGCAAAATTCCCAAGGAGACCGCAGAACTGCTGCGCATACCGCGTCTGCGCTATCTCGCGCGCCGTCTCGGCATTGAGAAAATCATGCTCAAGATGGGTCAGATGTACATGTATTTTGTCGACGACAGCAATCAGGCATATTACAGGTCGCCCATGTTTGGCAGGATACTCAACTACATGCAGGCTCATCCGCGCCGCTGCCGTATCCGCGAGAAAAACGGGCGGCGCAGCATCGTAATCAGCGATGTGCCCACTGTCGAAGAAGCCGTCGCGCTGCTTCAGGAAATCCTCAACCTCACCTCCATCTGACAGCCCACCACCACAGCTAATGGTAAAAGATACCCCAGCTTGATAATGCTAAAATAAATTTGGCATTATGACCGCTTACCCGTATCTTTGCAACTGACAATATTTAGACAGTATTTCAAAAACATGAGCGATACAGATAATATGTTATCAGTTCTTGAGCAATACTTGCTCCCCGATGTCGAGGATGTCGCAAAGAGAATAGCCGATGACTTCCGCCGCCGTCGCGTGGAGAAATCCTTTACGCGCGAGGTTATGGCAGAAAAGTCGGGAGTGGCACTCTCCAACATCACCCGTTTTGAACAGAAAGGGCTGATATCGCTGAAAAATCTGTTGCTCCTCGCCATGGCACTCGGCTACCTGACCGAGATACGCGACATCTTCGCCACGCCGAAATACACGACGACCGAAGAGCTGTTGCAGATACGCAAAAACTCCGGCAAGAAAAAAGCCCATACCCCGAAACGATGAAACCCATAAGCCTCCTCTCGGTAAAATACCACGACCACACCGTCGGAACCCTATCACTGACTCCCGACAACCGCTTGTGCACATTTGAGTATGACAAAGCGTGGCTTCTCAACGGCTTCAGCATATCCCCGCTGGAACTGCCGCTTAAACCGGGAATTTTCATTGCAAAGCCTACTCCTTTCAACGGCGATTTCGGCATATTTGAAGACTGTCTGCCCGATGGCTATGGAAGATACCTTCTTCATAAGGCATTGTTGCGTGAAGGCGTAAACGATTATGACTTGTCGGCTCTTGACCGCCTGAGCATAGTCGGAAGCAATGGAATGGGCGCACTCACTTTCTCGCCGGTAAACCAAATTTTGACAGGTAACGAAATCTGTGATTTCGACTCCCTTCAGGCAAAAGCGCTTGAAGTGTTGAGAGAGAAGCAAGACGATGACGCGTCGCTGCTACTGTTTAAAAGCGGAAACAGCGGAGGCGCGCGACCAAAAGCCATCTTCTCTGACTCAGAGGGGCACTGGCTCGTGAAGTTCCGCCACACATACGATCCGGAAGACATGGGTGTACAGGAAAACCGATACAATGAGATTGCCCGTGAATGTGGCATAACCGTACCGGATTTCAAACTTATAAACGGGAAATATTTTGCTTCACGACGGTTTGACCTGTCGCCGACAGGCGAACGCGTACACACGGCAACGGCAGGCGGGTTGTTATGTATCTCTCTCTCAATGCCGTTGCTTGATTATTGCAATCTACTTTCCCTGACAGGATGGCTGACACAAAATACAGCTGATGTTGAGGAAATGTATCGCCGGATGGTGTTCAATTATCTGACTGACAACAAAGATGACCATTGTAAGAATTTCAGTTTTATCCTGGAAGATGATAACCATGCGACACGGCACTGGAGGCTATCACCAGCATACGACCTTACGCTCTGCACGGAAGGATATAACGGCGAACATGCCACTTCTGTCAATGGCACGGGACAACCGCGCATTGCAGATTTTCTGGCGGCAGGCAAGAGAATAAAAATGAGCGAACCACGCTGCCGGCAGATAATTGAGGAAGTGGCAGCCAAGTGCTCTGAAATCACAAGATACAAGCTCCGATAAAATGCAAGGAGGATGATGCAAAACCGTCGTGACATAGATACGCGCCTAAATATCGTTAACTTAAGGTTCAGGAAACCATAAATCCCCGCAAGGGGATTCATCCTGTTAACCGCGGGTAATGCCGAAGGCATACCCGTGGCGCAAGTGCCTCTCTCCTTGACTCAACCCCGAGAGTGGGTTGCATAGTTACCTGATTAGTATGCATTTATGCAACCCGTTTCAGGGTCGTATAGTGTGGTTAGGCTTACATTCCACGGGTGCCCCATCCGGGGCTACCCGCGGTTAACTTTATCTTGCCCGTTCCGGGCAAAATCCTTAAGTTAGTGATATTAGGACGAGCCTTTGGCACGTTTACGTAATTAGCTGATTACGACTTAACATCGCAAAACGATGTCCCTCCAATGAGGGCAAAATCATAGTTTTGAATCCATTCCGTAGAGATTTTTACAAAAAATAGCGGTAAGGATTATGCAATCTTGGATTTAATTTGTTAGATTTGTAATCGCAGATTTTCATAACCTGATTAAGTATATAAAACCACAATGACTTATGGGAACATTATCTATCATTAAAAATGACCCGTGGCTTGAACCGTATGCCGATGCCATCAACGGCAGGCATGGAGATGCCGTGAGAAAAGAGAAAGAACTTATCGCCGCCGACGGGTCATTGAAAGCATTTGCCAATGCCTATAACTATTTCGGGCTACACCGCACCGAGACCGGATGGGTATTCCGCGAATGGGCTCCCAACGCCACCGGCATCACCCTCATAGGCGATTTCTCCGGATGGAAAGAATATCGTAAGTATGCACTAAAACCCGTGGGCAACGGAGTATGGGAAATCAAACTTAAGAAAGACGCACTCCACCACGGTGACCTATATAAAATGATAGTAAGCTGGGAAGGCGGTGCGGGAGAACGCATCCCCGCCTACGCCAACCGCGTGGTGCAGGATGAGCAGAGCAAGATATTTTCCGCGCAGGTATGGGCTCCTGAAAAGCCCTACAAGTGGAAGGTGAAACGCTTCTCCCCCGACACACGCCCGCTACTCATATATGAATGTCATATCGGTATGGCACAGGAGCGCGAAGGCGTAGGCTCATACACCGAGTTCCGCGAAAACGTGTTGCCACGTATCGCCCAAGACGGGTATAACGCCATTCAGATAATGGCAATTCAGGAGCATCCCTACTACGGGTCGTTCGGCTACCATGTGTCGAGTTTCTACGCCCCGTCAAGCCGATTCGGCACACCGGAAGAGCTAAAGGCGCTTATCGACGCCGCCCATGAGGCAGGTATCGCCGTAATCATGGACATCGTACACTCTCACGCCGTTAAAAACGAAGTGGAAGGTCTCGGCAGGCTCGACGGAAGCTACGACCAGTATTTCTACGGCGACGGCAGGCGCGAGCATCCCGCATGGGATTCTCTCTGCTTCGACTACGGCAAAAACCAGGTGCTTCACTTCCTGCTCTCTAACTGCAAGTACTGGCTCGAGGAGTTCCGGTTTGACGGCTTCCGCTTCGACGGTGTGACCTCGATGCTATATTACAATCATGGACTTGGACAGGCATTCGGCTCTTACGGCGACTATTACAACGGCGGACAGGACACCAACGCCATCACATATCTCACCCTCGCCAACAAGCTCATCCACGAAGTCAACCGCAAGGCCATCACCATCGCCGAGGAGATGAGCGGCATGCCCGGACTTGCCACCCCGATAAAGGCAGGCGGCATAGGATTTGACTACCGCATGGCGATGGGTATCCCCGACTACTGGATAAAGATGCTTAAGGAGAAGAAAGATGAAGACTGGCATCCGACCTCTATATTCTGGGAACTTACCAACCGCCGCGCCGACGAAAAGACCATCAGCTATGTCGAGAGCCACGACCAGGCACTTGTAGGCGACAAGACGGTGATATTCCGCCTTATCGATGACCAGATGTACTGGCACATGACCAAAGGCGATGACAACGCCGCAGTCAACCGAGGCATAGCCATGCACAAGATGATACGTCTGGTGACACTCGCCACCATCAATGGCGGCTACCTCAACTTCATGGGTAACGAGTTCGGGCATCCCGAATGGATCGACTTCCCGCGCGAGGGTAACGGATGGAGCTATAAATATGCCCGTCGTCAGTGGGACCTTGTCGACCGCAAGGAGCTCCGTTACTGCGAGCTTAACGCGTTTGACAACGCCATGATACATCTTGTAGACGACATCTACGACTTCCAGGCGCTCCCTGTAGTGAAACTCTGGGACAAGGACGACGACCAGGTGCTCGCCTTCATGCGCGGCAACTACGTGTTTGTGTTTAACTGGGCACCGTTCAAGTCTTACAGCGACTATGGATTTCTTGCCCCCGAGGGCGAATACGAGGTGGTATTGTCGAGCGACAATGCCGAATACGGAGGCTTCGGCAACATCGATGAAGGAGTACATCATTTCACGCAGCACGACGAGCTGTATGCACCCGACGGCAAAGGCTGGCTGAAACTCTATCTCCCCGCCCGTACCTGCCAGGTACTCAAAAAACGCTGACACTTTTTCTCAAATACAACAGCAGGCAGGAGTTAAACACCCTATAATTAGCGTTTAACTCCTGCTTTCGTGTTTCCCGATCGTTCCCACCACCATAATCCGGCAGTTTCTAACACTTAGGTAGCGATTAAACAATGTAACTATTCAGCGAATATTACCAATATAAGATCTTCATTATCAGGTAGGGATGCACCATGGTGCATCCGAAAACGAGGTTAATTAGCCTTAAAACCGATGGATGCTCCATGGAGCATCCCTACAATTTGGTTGGAATCAAGTTGTTGGAATTGCTGAATAGGCACTGCCTCTTGTGGATTTGAAAACTTTTACTAAAATTCGGAGTTAACTAATATTATCATAATATTGTTGTATCTTTGTAAACTCAATATTACAGAATGATTGAAAGGATAATAATCATAGACAGTGTTGACCCGGTAAGCTTCTACGGCATAAATAATTGCAACATGCAGCTTATCAGAAATCTTTTTCCGAAACTGCGCATGGCGGCGCGCGGTCAGGTCATAAAAGTGATTGGCGACCCGGAAGAAACCGCAGTGTTTGAGAAAAAGATAAAAGAACTCGAGGCTTATTGTGCCAAATACAATAAGCTTCCCGAGGATGTGATACTCGACGTGATTCACGGCGACACACCCAAAGAGATGAAACAGGACAACGTGGTGATATTCGGCATCAACGGCAAGCCGATAGCAGCCCGTAATCCCAATCAGCAGCTGCTTGTAGACTCGGTGATAAAAAACGACCTTACCTTTGCGCTCGGTCCTGCCGGAACCGGCAAGACCTATGTGGCGATAGCCCTTGCAGTGAGAGCACTGAAAAATCGCGAGGTAAGAAAAATCATACTCTCGCGCCCCGCCGTCGAGGCAGGCGAAAAGCTCGGATTTCTCCCCGGCGACATGAAGGACAAAATCGACCCGTATCTGCAGCCGCTCTACGACGCGCTTGAAGACATGATACCCGCCGTCAAGCTGAAGGAGTATATGGAGACCAATGTAATCCAGATTGCCCCGCTCGCCTTCATGCGAGGCAGAACGCTTAACGATGCCATAATAGTGCTTGACGAGGCACAAAACACCACCACCCACCAGATAAAGATGTTTCTCACGCGCCTGGGCATGAACGCCAAGATGATTATCACTGGCGACGTGACCCAGATCGACCTGCCTCGCAGCGTGACTTCCGGGCTGGTTCAGGCGTTGCGTGTATTGAAAGGCGTACCCGGCATAGGCATGGTGGAATTTGGCAAGAAGGATATTGTGCGACATCAACTTGTGCAGCGCATAGTCGACGCCTATCAGAAATGGGACGATTTCAAGAAGGAACATCCCGAAGAGGCGGCCGCCGACATCAAGGCGACACTCGACGAAGCGGAAAAAGAGTAACCCCGTCAACCGACATCAATTCAAAACAATAATAATCAATCATAATTACAACAATGGCTAAAACTCTCACCCACACAGATTTCAACTTTCCGGGACAGAAAAGCGTGTACCACGGAAAAGTACGTGACGTCTACGACATCAACGACGACCTCATGGTGATGGTCGCAACCGACCGCATCTCGGCATTTGACGTTATCCTCCCCAAGGGTATCCCTTACAAGGGACAGGTGCTCAACCAGATTGCGGCAAAATTTCTTGACGCGACTGCCGACATCGTGCCCAACTGGAAGCTTGCCACTCCGGACCCGATGGTGACCGTAGGTCTGAAATGTGAAGGCTTCCGCGTGGAGATGATCATCCGCGGCTATCTTACCGGAAGCGCATGGCGCGACTATAAGGCAGGAATGCGCGAACTGTGCGGCATCAAGCTTCCCGACGGCATGAAGGAAAACGAGCGTTTCCCCGAACCCATCATCACCCCGACGACAAAGGCAGAGGCAGGTCACGACGAGAATATCTCGCGTGAAGAGATAATAGCACAGGGCATAGTAAGCAAGGAAGATTACGAGACCATGGAGCGTTACACCCGTGCGCTGTTCAAGCGCGGCACTGAAATCGCCGCCGAGAAGGGTCTTATACTTGTCGACACAAAATATGAGTTCGGCAAGCGTGACGGAAAAGTATATCTCATCGACGAAATCCACACTCCCGACTCTTCACGCTATTTCTACGCCGACGGCTACGAGGAGCGTTTCGCCAAGGGAGAGCCGCAGAAACAGCTTTCTAAAGAGTTTGTGCGCCAGTGGCTTATCGAACATGATTTCATGGGCAAGGAGGGACAGACAGTGCCCGAAATGACCGATGAATACTGCGACTCGGTAAGTGACCGCTACATCGAGCTTTACGAGCATATCACCGGAGAGCCGTTTGTCAAGACCGACGACACCGACCTTGACACACGTATCAAGAAAAACGTGGAGGCTTATCTTGCCACACGCTAATTGACAGCCGATGGAGGTAAAAGCAGAGAAGATAAACCCCTACGACGACAAGCGGAGCAAGACGGAGCAGGTGAGGGAGATGTTTGACTCAATCGCCCCAGCCTACGACTTCATGAACCGCATGATGACTTTCGGCATCGACAAGTTATGGCGCCGCAAGGCGGTGAGGATGCTCCGCCGCTATCCTCACCAGCACATACTTGATGTGGCGACAGGCACCGGCGACCTCGCGCTGCTGCTTCACCGCAAACTGCGTCCGGGACGTCTCACAGGCATTGACCTGAGCGAAGGCATGATCGGCATCGCCCAACAAAAGGCGGATGCCGCCGGAGCAGGCGACTCCGTGAGATTCATGACCGGCGACTGCCTTGACCTGCCGTTTGCGCCGGAAGTGTTTGACTGCATCACAGTGGCATACGGGGTGCGCAACTTCGAGCATCTTGACGCCGGCTACCGTGAAATGTACCGTGTGCTTCAGCGCGGGGGTGTGTTGTGTGTCATAGAGCTGTCAGTGCCTCCATCACCGATTGTCAGACCCTTGTACAACCTATACACGCGCCATGTGATACCGCTCGTAGGAAGAGCGGTGTCACATGATGTGCGCGCCTACAGCTACCTCCCGGAAAGCATCGCTGCTGTCCCACAGGGCGACGACATGTTGCGGCTGATGCGCGACGCCGGATTCAGTGACTGCCGCTTCCGGCGCCTCACCTTCGGCACATGCACCATATATCTGGGAGTCAAAAAGTAGCACTACTTTTTTTCAAGATTCAATCATTATTGGTAAAGATAAAGGCTATGTCATTCAATCACCCGCTAAAATCCGCACTATTTGCGCTTCTTATGTCAGTGGCGACGACGGGCACCGTCTCCGCTCAGCAACCTGTCACACCTGACACATCGCTGCTCGACTACATCAACCACAACGATCCCGACCTCACCGAAGAGGAAATCGCTGAAGAAATCGCCAGCGACCCGTTTTCAGCCTTTATCACCGATACTATCCAAAATAGCGAGGCCGAACCTGAACCGCTGCGACTCATCGCGCCCTCGGAGCTGCCGTCGATAGCGTTTCTGCCGGTAGTGTTTGACCGTATTGACTATGTTGACAGCCTTGACTTCACCAACCCCGAACCATTGTTAGAAGACAGTGCATTCAACTGGATAAAGATAGAAGCCGAACGTGCGCGCCGTTACCGCGACCTCAAGCAGAACTATATGATTCACAATCCGGCAGCTGTGCGTTACAATATCAACACCCTTCCCTCTCCCCCCAAGAAATATGTGGCGACAGTCGACCCTCAGCAGTCGGTAATCACGATCAAGGAAGAAATCGTCACATCGCCTGTCCAGGCGCCGATAGTGTCGGAAGCGACACAACTTGAAGTGACACGACGCAACTGGCTTCACGATTTCAGCGCCAGCCTCCAGTTCTCCCAGGCATACATAAGCCCCAACTGGTATCAGGGCGGCAACAACAATGTCAACATGATCGGCAATGTGAGATGGAACGTGAAACTGAACAACAAGTTCCATCCCAACCTCATAGCCGAGGCAACCACCCAATACAAGCTTGCGATAGCCAGTGCGCCGCAAGACGAGGTACACAACTACACCATCAGCGAAGACCTTTTCCAGTTTAACGGCACACTCGGATTGAAGGCGTTCAACAACTGGTATTACTCCCTCAACGGCATGTTCAAGACACAGTTCCTGAACAGCTATCCGCCCAACTCCAACGACATGAAGGCGGCATTCCTCTCTCCCGGAGAGCTTAACCTCGGTGTCGGTATGACCTACAACTACACCAACCCGAAAAAGAAATTCAAGGTCGAGGTGTCAATCGCGCCCCTCTCATACAACTTGAAAATGTCGACCAGCGACCGTATTCCGGTAACCAACTTCGGCATCAGCGAAGGGCGACATTCGGTAAGCGAAGTCGGTAGCAACGCTGAGGTAAAGGTGGCGTGGGACATCGTGTGGAACATCTCCTATCTGTCACGCCTTTTCGTGTTCACCGACTACGACTACGTTCAGGGCGACTGGGAAAATACCATCAACTTCTCAATCAACCGCTATCTTTCCACGCAGCTGTATGTACACCTCCGCTACGACTCCAGCCAGCCGTCGGTCGAAGGGTCGCGCTGGCATAAATGGCAGCTGAAAGAGATATTGAGTTTCGGTCTGCAATACCAGTTTAAAACCATCTGATAGTCCAACACTTATATACTCCTCACATGCGTTATCTCCTCACGCTGCTCCTTACGGGGCTATATGCGGCAGCCATGTACGCCGCAACTCCGCTATCCATACGAGATTATGACCGTGATGCCGTAAAAGCGCGTCTCGACGCGACACCGCTTCACTCGATAGAGGGTATCTGGCAATTTACAACCGACGGAGCGACGATAGTAATCGAGCGCGACACTGACAGTGGCGAACGCCCCACATCCGACACCCCTATGCGCTACCGCATGGTCATCATGCGCTCCCCGGTAAGGTCGGTGCTTCCCGGGACAGTGATGGGCTATCTATCGCCTACGGCAAAACGCGGCAGCTATTCAGCGACAATCTTTACTGACAGCGATGGCGGAAGCCGCCTGCTGAAGCCGAAGAAATTCACGCTTACACTCACCGACGACAGTCATCTTGGCTTTCATAAACACGGATTGAAAATCAAGGTGAGATTCTGGAGACTGCTGCCATATATCTCACGTCTCGGAATCTCGACACGCGATGACAGCCCGCGCGACCTTGACGGGTGCATAAGGATATACCCCATGCCCGTGACAGGACCGGTCGAACCTATATACCTTTAATATAATACCTGCAATATAATACCTGCTATATCATGCGACTCCTCATCATGTTTTTCATATTGGCGGCAGGATATTTCCATGCCTGCGCCGACACCAAGACCACGCGTCATAACCTCAAGGCGGCAAGACACGCCACGGTGTCGGCAGATGCCTCCAAACTCACACCGACAACCGACAGCCTTACCATTAGCGGATATGACAAGCCGCTCCGCTCCGGACAGGAAACCTTGTTTGTCACCAACCACAGCCGTCGGGAAATCAACCTCGTGAGCGTAACGATAACCTACACGTCGGTCAACGGGGAGATGCTGCATCAGCGCAGCATCAACATTCCGTGCACGATTCCCGCGGGAGAGACGCGTCAGCTGTCGTTCCGGTCGTGGGACAAGCAACAGGCATACTATCATCACACCACACGCGTAATTCCCCGTTCACCCAAGGCAATACCCTATCGCGCTGAAATCAGGGTCAATGGCGCTATATTCCGCGACTGACCGCCAAGGAATGCAAAACAACCAATCGCGGCATTTGAAAAATGCAAAAAAGCAATCGCGTAGCAGTAGGGGCGCCTGGAAGGGCAATGTCACTAACTTAAGCGCAAGTGCCATAAATCCCCGCAAGGGGATTCATCTTGTTAACCGCTGGTAATGCCGAAGGCATACCCGTGGCTCAAGCACCTCTCTCCTTGGCTCAACCCCGAAGTGGGTTGCATAGGCACCTGATTAGCATATATTTATACAACCCTTTTCAGGGTTGTATATTGTGGTAGGGCTTGCGTTCCACGGATGCCCCATTCGGGGCTACCCGCGGTTAACGACATCTTGCCCATTCCGGGCAAAATACTTAAGTTAGTGACATTGCCTAGAAAGGCGACCGCCACACGCCATGAATGCTTTCTTGTCGACACACGGGCGGCATTCCAGCCCCCCCTACTGCTACGCAGCGAAATCTGAAAACTGACGTCTTGCATCTCTTTAACTATATTTAACATAAGACACAGAATAGTTATTGTACTCCTTACAATAAGGCATTTAGGGATATTGTAATAGCTACGATAACTATCGCTACACAAAAACAATGCTTTATAACATATAAAATAGTATTGTTTTTACAGAAAGCATCGCTATATTTGCATTATCAAAAACACTTTTACAAAACGCCGTGCAAAACAATCTATCCTATCCGCCCCTGGCGAACAATCATATTTCGGTTGACTGCGTGGTCATCGGATTTGATGGCGAGCAACTTAAATTGTTGCTCGTCAACCGCCATGGCGTAGAAGACGGCAAGGCTTACCACGACATGAAACTGCCGGGCAGCCTTATCTATCAGGATGAAGACCTTGACCAGGCGGCAAAAAGAGTGTTGATGGAGCTTACGGGTCTTAAATCGGTCAATCTTATGCAATTCAAGGCATTCGGCTCGAAGGACCGCACACGTGACCCGCGCGACGTGCATTGGCTTGAACGCGCACAGAAAGCCCATGTGGAGCGTATCGTGACAATCGCCTACCTCGCGCTTGTGAAAATCGACAAGGCGCTTGACAAGTCGCTCGACGAGCATCAGTCAACCTGGGTGTCACTCCCCGATGTGCCCGACCTCGCCTTCGACCACAACCTTATAGTAAAAGAGGCTATAGAATATATACGGAGGGTAATCGACGTTAATCCTGCCGTCTTGTTTGACCTGTTACAGAGGAAATTCACCGCCACGCAGCTGCGCACACTCTACGAGGTGATTTACGACCGCGAGATAGATGTCAGAAACTTCCACAAGAAAATCGCGATGATGGACTATGTGATACCTCTCGAAGAGCGAGAGACCGGTGTGGCTCACCGCGCGGCGAGATATTACAAGTTTGACCGCAAGACTTACAACCAACACAGAAGATAATAAATTAACCATAAAGTAATTTAACGCAATGTATCTATTAGGTTACGACATAGGCAGTTCATCGGTAAAAGCGAGTCTCGTCAACGCAGAGACCGGCAAGTGTGTATCGACCGCATTCTATCCGAAGGTTGAAGCGGAGATAATCTCCCACAAACAGGGCTGGGCAGAGCAGCGTCCCGACCAGTGGTGGGGTCATCTCAAGCAGTCTACCGAAGCGATTCTAAAAGAATCGGGCATCAATCCGAAAGACATCAAGGCTATCGGCATCTCCTACCAGATGCACGGACTCGTATGTATCGACAAAGACCGCAATGTGCTTCGTCCCGCAATCATCTGGTGTGACTCGCGCGGTGTACCGTATGGAGAAAAAGCGTTCAAGGAGATAGGCGAAGAACAGTGCCTGAGCCACATCCTTAACTCTCCCGGCAATTTCACCGCCACCAAACTCGCATGGGTAAAGGAGCATGAACCGGAACTCTTTGAAAAAATCGACAAGATACTGCTTCCCGGTGACTACATCGCCATGAGGCTTACCGACCGTGTGTGCACGACCATTTCCGGTCTTTCCGAGGCTATGCTATGGGACTTCAAGACCGGCGACGTAGCCGACTTCCTTCTCGAGTATCTCGGTTTCAGCCGCGACATCATCCCTGAAATCGTGCCCACATTTGCGGTGCAAGGCTACGTGACCGCCGCAGCGGCAGCCGACCTCGGTCTTGCCGAAGGCATCCCCGTGACTTACCGTGCAGGCGACCAGCCCAACAACGCGCTTTCGCTCAATGTATTCAACCCCGGCGAGATTGCCTCTACCGCAGGCACTTCAGGTGTGGTCTACGGTGTAAACGGAGAGGTGAACTATGACACCAAGTCGCGCGTCAACACATTCGCCCACGTTAACCACACTCCCGGTCAGACACGCCTCGGCATCATGGCATGTATCAGCGGAACGGGCATCCTCAACTCATGGATGAAGCGCAACGTCGCTCCCGAAGGCATTAGCTACGCCGAGATGAACGATCTTGCCGCCAAGGCTCCTATAGGCAGCGAGGGAGTGTCGATACTTCCCTTCGGCAACGGAGCGGAGCGTGTGCTTCAGAACCGCGAGATAGGAAGCTCAATTCACGGGGTCAACTTTATCCGTCACGGGAAGCATCATCTCGTACGCGCCGCCCAGGAAGGCATCGTGTTCTCGTTCCAGTACGGCATCGAAATCATGGAAGGTCTCGGCATGGACGTCAAGAAAATCCACGCCGGTCACGCCAACATGTTCCTCAGCCCGCTTTTCCGCGAGACTCTCGCCGGCATCAGCGGAGCGACCATCGAACTGTATGACACCGACGGCTCTGTAGGCGCGGCAAAGGGCGCAGGTATCGGAGCAGGCATCTATGCCGACAACAACGAGGCGTTTGCCACCCTCGACCGCATCGAGGTAATCGAGCCGGTAGCCGCCGACCGTCAGGCATACGTGGATGCCTATAATCTATGGAAAGAGCGTCTCGAAATGTATCTCCGCTGATTCCATCCCATAAAGCAACAACTAAAACAACTATATTAACCAAACTTTAAAAACAAATAAGCAATGGCAACAAAAGAGTATTTTCCCGGTATCGGCAAAATCAAGTTTGAAGGCAAGGACAGCAAGAATCCTATGGCGTTCCACTACTATGATCCTGAAAAGGTAGTTCTTGGAAAGAAGATGAAAGACTGGTTGAAATTCGCTATGGCATGGTGGCACACACTTTGCGCAGAGGGCGGCGACCAGTTTGGCGGAACAACCAAGAAATTCCCCTGGAACGAAGGTACCGACGCTGTGACTATCGCAAAGCAGAAGGCTGACGCAGGCTTCGAGTTCATGCAGAAGATGGGCATCGAATATTTCTGCTTCCATGATATCGACCTCGTGAGCGAAGGCAACTCTGTAGAGGAATATGAGCACAACCTCAAGGAAATCGTAGACTACCTGAAGGTGAAGATGGCTGAGACAGGCATCAAGAACCTCTGGGGAACTGCCAACGTATTCGGTCACGCACGTTATATGAACGGTGCTGCAACCAACCCCGACTTTGACGTAGTGGCTCGCGCTGCCGTTCAGATCAAGAACGCTATCGACGCAACAATCGCTCTCGGCGGTACCAACTATGTATTCTGGGGCGGTCGCGAAGGTTACATGTCACTTCTCAACACCGACCAGAAGCGTGAGAAAGAGCATCTCGCAACCATGCTCCGTCTTGCACGCGACTATGCCCGTTCAAAAGGCTTCACCGGCACATTCCTCATCGAGCCGAAGCCTATGGAACCCTCAAAGCACCAATACGATGTTGACACCGAGACTGTAATCGGCTTCCTCAAGGCTCACGACCTTGACAAGGACTTCAAGGTAAACATCGAGGTGAACCACGCAACTCTTGCAGGTCACACATTCGAGCACGAACTCGCAGTGGCAGTAGACAACCACATGCTCGGTTCAATCGACGCCAACCGCGGTGACTATCAGAACGGCTGGGATACCGACCAGTTCCCCGTTGACAACTACGAGCTCACCCAGGCTATGATGCAGATTATCCGCAACGGCGGTCTGGGCAACGGCGGTACCAACTTCGACGCCAAGACCCGTCGTAACTCAACTGACCTTGAGGATATCTTCATCGCCCACATCTCAGGTATGGATGCTATGGCTCGTGCCCTTGAAAACGCAGCCGCTATCCTTGAGGAGTCACCCTACAAGAAGATGCTCGCTGACCGCTACGCATCATTTGACGGCGGCAAGGGCAAGGAATTCGAGAACGGCGCTCTCACCCTCGAGCAGGTATATGAGTATGGCAAAGCCAACGGTGAGCCCAAGCAGACCAGCGGCAAGCAGGAGCTTTACGAGGCAATCGTAGCACTTTACAGCTGCTAAACCATAGCCTTGTGGCTACTTAGTTAACCGATTTTTCACACTATGACGAAGCCCCGCAGAGGGCTTTGTCATAGTGTCGTATTATCACATTACCCAAAAATATCATGAATATGGAATATCCTGAAAAAGGAAGCAAAGCCTATCTCTTTTCGATTGTGCTTGTCGCCGTGCTCGGCGGTCTGCTGTTCGGATACGACACAGCTGTGATATCAGGCGCCGAGAAAGGGCTTCAGGCATTTTTCTTAGGAGCAAAAGACTTTGTCTATACCGATGTCATTCACGGCATCACCTCGTCGAGCGCGTTGCTCGGCTGTATCATAGGTAGTGCGCTCTCGGGCATCTGCGCTACGAAATTAGGCCGTAAGAAGTCTCTTATCCTCGCCGGTATCTTCTTCTTCCTGTCGGCGCTCGGCTCCTACTATCCCGAATTTCTGTTTTTCGAGAAGGGGAAACCCACGATGAGCCTTCTCTACATGTTTAACTTCTACCGTGTGCTCGGTGGTATAGGCGTGGGTCTCGCCTCTGCAATATGCCCGATGTATATCGCCGAGGTTGCGCCATCTGATATCCGAGGCACCCTCGTGTCATGGAACCAGTTTGCCATCATCTTCGGTCAGCTCGTGGTGTATTTCGTCAACTTCCTCATCCTCGGCGACCACACCAATCCTATCATCGAGAAGACGGCTGAAAACATCTACATCGTGGTTTCAGGCTCCGATGCATGGACCATCATGACAGGCTGGCGCTACATGTTTGGCAGCGAGGCATTCGTCGCCGGTGCGTTCACGCTCCTTGTATGCCTCGTGCCCGAGTCGCCCCGTTATCTTGCCCTTGTCGGCAAAGACGAGACTGCTCTCAGTGTGCTTGCGCGTATCAACGGTATAAAGAAAGCGCGTGAAATCCTCAACGAAATCAAGTCGACCGTCGATGTCAAGAGCGAACGTCTCTTCTCGTTCGGCGTCATGGTTATATTCGTCGGTATCATGCTTTCTGTGTTCCAGCAGGCTGTCGGTATCAACGCCGTGCTCTACTATGCTCCGCGCATATTCGAGTCGATGAACATGGGCAACCCGATGGTACAGACCATCATCATGGGCATTGTCAACATCAGCTTCACTCTTGTCGCTATCTTCACCGTAGAGAAGCTCGGCCGCAAGCCGCTCCTCATCTGGGGTTCGATAGGCATGGCTGTCGGAGCGTTCGGTGTGGCAATATCCAATCTCGTTGACGGCGTAGCTCCGATTATCCCGGTAGTCAGCATCATGGTTTACTCGGCATCGTTCATGTTCTCATGGGGTCCGATATGCTGGGTGCTCATCTCCGAAATCTTCCCCAACACCATCCGTGGTGCCGCAGTAGCTATCGCAGTGGCATTCCAGTGGATATTCAACTTCATCGTATCGAGCACATTCGTGCCGATGTATAACATGGAGTTGGGTGGCATGGGCGACCGTTTCGGTCACATGTTTGCCTACGCGCTCTACGGCGTAATCTGCGTCATCGCGGCAATATTCGTCTACAAGCTCGTGCCTGAGACCAAGGGCAAGACCCTGGAGGATATGACCGCCCTCTGGCGCAACCGCAACAAGAAGTAACATCATCACTCATCCAATAAAAAGAGGGTGCATCGATTCGGATGCACCCTCTTTTATTTTCCTTACATGGCTGGCGCGCTACCTCGCATCGCGGGCGCCCCTACAGCTACGCGCCGCCCTCTGATGACTGAAATCTGCCAACTCCTTTTCCCGCAGGGAAAAATCCATAAATAGCCGGGGGTTGAGCGCAGCGATACCCCCGGAAAGCGAGCCAAAGCGCGGATGTTTCCGGAGGAATCATCACGGAGCGCGATTGATGATTCCCTTCGGGAAACACCCGCCCTCGCATCACGGGCGCCCTCCCAGGCGCCCCTACAGCTACGCGATAACGATTGAAAACTGACAACTCCAATATCTCTTTTGATCTTCTGTCCCTTTGTATCCTTTCTGAAATCTGAAATCTGACAACTGAAAACTGACGACTCTTTTCCGCAAGGAAAAAATCCAAATTTCCGGGCGATTGAGCGAAGTGCCCACGGCTATAAAAAGATTATCCCTCCGGGAAACAAATTGTGTCTCTCGGAGGGATAAAATCTTTAGGTTGCATGGCGGGCGAACTTCCACTCGTCACTACTGCCACGCTATTTATTTCACCAGAATCTTCTTTACTATCTTGCCTTGACGAACAATGTAGAATCCGCCGGAGAGATTTTCAACAGAGGTTGCAACCTGCATACCGTTAAGACCGTAGACCTCGTATGGCATCTGATAGTCAATTTCTCCTGCAGTATTGTTGTCAGATAAGATGTCGGTTATGCCTGACACATCGCCCGTGTCGCTTATCTCAAATTTGGCGACAGGACCGTTGGCATACAGCGACAGGATGGTGATAGTGCTGGTTTTGCCCTCTGGAGCTGTCTCATCGGCAGATACTCTGACTTTGGCACCTTCATTCTTATTTGCCGTAAGCGTTATAAGACCATTTTCATCAACCGTTGCCACCTCAGGATTTGAGCTGCGGAAGAAAAGCCAGGGCAATGTAACGGTAACACCGGAGAATGAGGCATTGATTTGATATGCAGTTCCATGCTCCCCTTCGACTGTCTCGACATCAAATTCAATGTCGCCGGGCACTTCCATCACCTTGAAATTGCTGAACTTATTCCAGCACGCATTGCTCCCTGAATATAAAGAAAGCGCTTCACTGCTCTGCACATGCAGAGTGCCGGTGTAATTACTAAACGTATTGTCGAAAGCCGCAGGAGCTGTCGGCGCGGTGATATACACATCAGCTACCGGGCATGTGTCAAAAGCCATTTCACCTATATTCTGCACATGTGCGCCCATTATGACCGACTTGATGCCGGTGCAGCCGGCAAATGCCGACGCTCCGACTGTCTCAACCGAAGGTGGAATAATCACCTTGGAAAGCGAGGTGCAGTTGCTGAAAGCGTTGTCGCCTATCTTCTTGACATTGGTGCCGAGTCGCAGTTCGGTCAACATGGATGCATTCTTAAATACCCCGGCGGGAATTTCCGTGACATCATTACCGATAATGAGAGTGCCAAGATTGTCATAAGGAATGTCGAATTCATCGCCAACCGGACGGTTATAATAAATCTTGGTCAGCGTCTCCGGGAATGTAAAATTCGGAATCTCCACCGGCGAATCGCTGTAAGTAAATATTACATTTTTCAGATTCGGGCAATCCAACGAAAATTCACCTAATCTCATGATATTTCCGGGGACCACCACCGTATCGATATGCTTGTAACCCTTGAAGGCGTTGAATCCAACACTTTTTATGTCAGAAGGCAACACTAATCGTGATTCTATTTTTTCGCCATTGAGGTATAAGAAGGCGCCATAAGAAAGCGGGTTGGTGTCAAAACTTGAAAAATTAATCCGGCACCAAGCCGACAAATCGGAGATGTCGACACGTTCTATATTTTTAGCGTCACAAAATGCATTATTTCTGATTGCCGTAACCGTGGGAGGGATAGTGACGGAAGTCAATCCGTCGCAGTCAAAAAAAGCATTCTCCCCAATCTTTGTGACCGACGTAAGGTCAATCGAAGTCAATCCGTCGCAAAAAGCAAAAGCATTTTCACCGATGGTTTTCACTGAAGCGGGAACAGTATAATCACCCGTAAAGTTATAGGGCATTAACAATATCGACTCTTTGTTCTGACCGAAAATCCAACCATCTTCTATAATCGAGGTTTCCGGATCATATCCTACATATCCCATACAATCATAGTACGTCGGCTCCCTGAATGGATTTTTCATAGTCGTAGGATATGCACCTTTCCTTATACTGCAATCTTCAAAAGCACCCTCCGTAATTCCCGAAACCGAAGGGTAAAGCATTACTGTGTGCAGATTGGGGCAATTCCGGAAAGCCGCGTCGCCGACTGATGTTACATTCGTCATGGTAACGCTGCTAAACCGGCAGCGGCTAAATGCCTCGTCACCGATGGTCTTCACATTATCCGGAACCACATATTCCCCGGCAAGGGTGTATGGCGCAAACAATATCGACTCTTTGTCCGGTCCATAAATCCAGCCATCCTCAAGAATGACACCTCTCGGATTGTATCTCACGGTAACACCGAATCTAAACGGGCTTACTTTAAGAGTGCTTGGATATGCCGACTTAATCAGATTGTGGCAAAATTGAAATGCCTGCACCCCCACTTCTTCTATCGAGGGAGGAAGCACTATGGAGGTCAGGCTTTCACAACAGCCGAAAGCGCGGTCGCCGAGTGTGACCACCTTTGGCATATAGACTGAACCTAAATCCAGGCAGTAGAAAAAAGCTTCTTCGCCGATTGAAGTGACACCGGGCATAGACACCGTGGCAAGTTTATCGCAGTTCGCAAATGCCTCACGACCTATTTCGGTGACGCTTTCAGGCAAAATTATGGTTTCCAGTGCGGCGCAGTCAAAAAAGGTCTCACTGTTGATTGTCTTAATTTTTTCAGGGATAACAATGTCTTTCAGTGAAACACAACCATCGAAACACTCGGCTTCTATTGTTTCAAGCGTGGAAGGCAGAGTTATACTACGCAGTCCGTAGCAGCAGTCGAAACATTTTTCTCCCAATGACGTGACCCCTTCTGGAATCACGATGGAGCGCAGGTCTTCGCAAATATGGAAAGCAAGTTTGCCGATTTTGGTGATACTTTCCGGCAATACGATGCTCTTCATCTTTCTTTCACCCGAGAAAGCTTCATCGCCTATTGCAGTGACATCATACTCCTTACCTTCATAGCTCACCTTTGCAGGCACGACCACATCCCTGCCCGCCTGGCTTCCACTATAGTGTAGTTGCTTGTAGGTGACCTCAACCTCGGTGTCGGAGAGGTAACGATAATAAAGACCGTCCACCATAAAATCGTAGGCGATTGACGGGAGTGCCATTAACACTCCTAAAATTGTGAGTAAAAATTTTTTCATTCTATTGCAAGTTAGTTTTTAACAAGTAAAAAGGTTTATTTCACAAATATATGTATATTTTCTCGTTTTGTCAAGTAGTCGACCGATTTCAGTTTTCAGATTTCAGAAGGCAGAGATATAAATGGACACAGAACCAGAGAGACAAGAATCCTTTGTAGTTTACCCGGCAGCAACGCTGCACCATGGTGCAGCCCCTTCATACAGTGAAAATATCGCATAGCCGGGGATGTTGCAAAACCGCAAAGATGTAGGGACGTGCCTTTGGCACGTTTACTTAATACTCTGATTACCAACCTACATCGCAAAGTGATATCCCTACATTGAGGGCAAAATCATAGCTTAGAACATCCCGGAGCGAGGTAGATGATTCCCTGTCGGGAAACATTCAAATGTGCCACCATCATTCCGGTGGTATCGCTACGCTCAACCACCGGCTATTTATGGATGATGCCCTTCGGGCAACAACCACACTCGCCCTCCCAGGCGCCCCTACAGTTACGCGCTCCACCTCCTTGCACACTTCTACACACGCCGTTGTAGGGGCGAGTGGAAGCTCGCCCGCACCAGCCCTCGCATCGCGGGCGCCCTCCCAGGCGCCCCTACGGCTACGCGATACAATCTCACTGAAACTATTTTCCCGCAGGGAAAAATCCGAACTTAGCCGGGGCGTTGAGCGCAGCGATACCCCCGGACCACAGGCTCTCCCCCCTTATCGTTTCCCGACAGGGAATCATCAAC
>OGGB01000177.1_pt1 | contig 54850 bp, 40 predicted proteins | sample 1571111 | NCBI WGS metagenome assembly OGGB01 (sample SAMEA2582067, study PRJEB24529) | metagenome | biome: Human gut stool | place: China | collected 2011
AAGCTTGTCGCAACATATATTGGAGCTGCCGCATAGCTTTTTTACCGAACCATTGCTTAGTGACCTTAAGGACCTTAACGTCACCTGAAAACTCCCCGGCCATTACCCTAAACCGTAAACCCTCAACCTTAAACCCTCCACGCCGTCAGGCTTGGAATAACCCCATAATCCTCACGCCTCAGACGTGAATTTTGTCAGCTATGTGTGGATTTTTATTGCATTTTGAGCAAATTAATGAATATTTATTTGACATTGTAAACCTTTTTTAATACTTTTGCGTTTAAGTTACGTATTTGCAACTATTATTAGGTTAAATTATTTTTAGTTTTACATTAATTACAAGTATGAGAAAGCTATGTTTCTTGCTCTGTACTCTGTTTTGCTTTGCGATTGCGTCGGCGCAGACGCGCACAGTGAAAGGTACAGTGTTGTATGCCGGTGATGATGAGCCGCTGGTGGGAGCAACGGTGCTTCCCGTAGGCGCAGGTCAGGGTACGGCTACTGACATTGACGGTAATTTCTCTTTGAACGTCCCGTCAAGTGTGACTAAACTGAAAGTCTCTTACGTAGGTATGACTACGGAAGAGGTAAACATTGTCGGTACCCCCCCCTACAATCTTGTCATCAAGCTCACCGATTCTGAAAACAAACTCGATGAAGTGATGGTGGTGGCATACGGAACAGCGAAGAAAAGCGCCTATACCGGTGCTGCTTCAGTTATTGACGCCTCGGTGATTGAGGACCGTCTTGTCTCCAACATCACAAATGCACTTTCCGGTACGGTTGCCGGTGTGCAGACACTGAGCGCCAACGGTCAGCCCGGTGAGGCTTCCAAGGTGCGCATACGTGGTGTCGGTTCAATCAACGCTTCGATGGCTCCGTTGTATGTGCTCGACGGTATGCCCTACGATGGTGACATCACAGGTCTTAACCCCGCCGATATCGAGTCGATGACAGTGCTTAAGGACGCTGCTGCAGCTGCCCTTTACGGTGCCCGCGGTGCCAACGGTGTCATCCTTATCACTACAAAGCGCGGTCATGACGGAAAGGCAAAGGTTACGTTTGACGCCCGTTGGGGTGCCAACTCGCGTGAAATCACCAACTACGACGTGATCAAGAGCCCGGCTCAATATATGGAGCTTGCCTATCAGGCAAAATACAACAACGGTAAATACAATCTCGGCTACTCTCCCGATGCCGCTTATAAATATGCCGCTGCAAATCAGCTGTATGACATGACCGGATACCGTGTGTGGACTCTTCCGCAAGGGCAGTATCTTATAGGTCGTGACGGTAAACTCAATCCCAATGCAGTGCTCGGCTATAGTAACGGTACAAACTACTTCATCCCCGATGACTGGGCCGACGGTTCATATCGCAACGGTCTGCGTCAGGAATATAACCTGAGCGTGTCGGGCGGCAACGACAAGATGAACTTCTTCGTGTCGGGAAGCTACCTGAAAGACGAGGGTATCATCAAGAACTCATCTTATGAGCGTCTTTCTACCCGTGGTTCTCTCGAATATCAGGTCAACAACTGGTTGAAGATAGGCTCCAATATGGCTTACTCTTTCGGAAAGTCGCAGTATCCCGACGATATGGATGAAAACTCCACCAATTCTTCAGGCAACGCTTTCTATATTGCAAATGCAATTGCCCCGATTTATCCGCTTTATGTGCGTGACGCACAGGGCGCCATCGTATATGATGAGGCTTACGGTCATCCGGTTTACGATTATGGCGACGGCAAGAGTACAGCTTTCAGCCGTCAGTTCATGTCGCAGGCCAACCCTATGTCGCAGCTTCTTTATGACAAGACCGAGTATCTTACCGACCTTTTCAACGGCAAGTGGTTTGCCGAGATTTCTCCTGTAGAGGGTCTTAAGATTACCGGTAGCGTGGGCCTTACCGTGCAGAACCAGCGTCTACACCAGGTTTTGAACCCGCTTTACGGTCAGTTTGCCGACATGGGCGGTGAGGCTATCCAGATAGCCGAACGCACAAAAGGTCTTAACCTGCAGGCACTTGCCAACTATAACCGCACATTCTGGGAATATCACACATTTGATATCCTCCTCGGTTATGAAAGCTACGAGTGGAACAATGAATATACCGAGGCTCTCGGTGCCAATCTCTACGACCCGATGTCATGGCCGGTCAACAACACTCTCGCAAATAATGACCGCAAGGGCTACGGCGCTTATCTCGACTATGCAACCCGCGGTATATTCGGCCGTATTAACTATGACTTTGACAGCCGTTACTTCTTCAGCTTCAGCTATCGTCGTGACGCTTCATCGCGTTTCGCTCCCGACAAACGCTGGGGCGACTTCTTCTCAGTGTCGGCGGCATGGGACATCGCCCAGGAACGATTCATGGAGTCGACTACCACATGGCTTGACCGCTTGAAGCTCCGCGCATCGTTCGGTCAGCAGGGTAACGATGACCTCAAGGGCGAAAACAGCACCAACAACGGTTACTATTACGCATACCTCGACCAGTACACCATCAGCGGCGCCGACAGCTGGAGCGACGGCACCTTGTACTTCAAGGGTAATCCCGACATTACTTGGGAAAAGTCCAACTCATTCAACGTCGGTGTCGACTTCAGCTTCTGGAAGAGCAAGCTCTCAGGTAGCGCGGAGTATTTCAACCGCGAGACACGCGACATGCTTTACAACAAGCCTGTGGCTCCCTCAATCGGTTACTCGTCAATACCTATGAACATCGGCTCGATGCGCAACTACGGTTTTGAGGTAGAGCTTACCTATCTCCCCATCAATACCCGTAACATCAAATGGAGCATCACCGGTAACATCACATTCATCAACAATAAGGTGCTCAAGCTCGCTCCCGAGCTTGGCGGTGAATTGAAGTCGGGCAACCGCATATATCAGGAAGGTGAATCAATGTATCAGTTTGACATGGTGAAATACGCCGGTGTCGATGCCGCTACAGGTAAACCGCTTTTCTGGGCATGGAAAAATGACGAGAACGGCAACCGCATTCCCGGCAGCGATTATCCCACATCGGTATATTCTACCGCTTGGCGTCAGCCTACAGGCGACCTTCTTCCGACCGCCTACGGAGGTATCTCGACTACTCTGAGCGCTTACGGATTTGACCTCACGGTTGCCTGCGCTTATCAGTTCGGCGGAAAAATCTGGGACCAGGGTTATCAGGAATTCATGGGTTCGGGCACTTCGTCATCCTACGGTCACAACTGGCATGTCGACATCCTCGATGCATGGACCCCGACCAACCAGTACACTGCCGTGCCGCGTCTTGATACCGGTGACAGTTTCTCATTCTACGATTATGTCACCGACCGCGCTCTTGTAAGCTCAAATTATTTCTCTATCAATAACATTACTCTCGGTTACACTATCCCCGAACGTCTGACACGCCACATCGGCATTGAGTCGGTACGCGTTTATGGCACAGCCGATAACCTCGCGCTATTCAGCGCCCGCAAGGGGCTTGACCCGCGTCAGAGCTATACCGTCGCCACTACTTCACTATATACGGCGATGCGTTGTATCTCGGGTGGTATAAAGGTAGTATTTTAATAATGTAAGTTCTCCTATCAGAAAATTGTTATGAAATCATATAAATTATTGACTATAGCCCTTCTGGGCACAATGACGGTAGGGTGCAACGACCTTGACACCTACCCCCTCGGTGACCATATCACCACCGACCAGAAGGAAACTGTGCTGGAAAACAATCCCGACAGAGCTGAGGCGGGTGTTAACGGTATCGCTACTCTGTTCAGCGTCTATGCCAATGCTTCAAATAACCAGGATGCCCACTACGATATAGGCTATCCGGGCGTGATGCTTGCCACTGACAGCCGTGGATATGACATGGTGGCGCTGAATACCGGCTACAACTGGTACAGCACATCGACCCGCTGGTCGGATGTCACCAACACTGCAGGTATCACCGTTCTTATCTGGCGTACCGCCTACAACCAGATTTTTGCCTGCAACAATGTGCTCAGCAGCATTCCCGAGGATACCGAGGACCCGACATTGATGTATTATCGCGCGCAGGCTCTCGCTTTCCGTGCATTTGACTACCACGTGCTCGCACAGTATTATCAGTTTACCTATATTGGTAATGAAGACAAGCGCTGTGTGCCGGTGATTACCGAGAAAAACGCTCTCGCCGCTGCTGCCGACGGTCTTGAATGTTCGACTGTAGAGGGGGTTTACGGGCAGATCCTTTCCGACCTTGGCGAGGCTATCGACGCTCTCAAGGCTACCAATCATGTACGTGTAGGCGCGAAGAAATTCATCAGCGAGGCTACCGCCCGCGGTCTGCGCGCCAAGGTATATCTCTGCATGGGCAAATGGCAGGAGGCTGCCGACGATGCTAAGTATGCCATCGACAATTCAGGCTGTACGCCCTATTCCATCGCCGAGGTGTCATATCCTACTTTCTGGAACTGCGCCGACGCCTCATGGCTGTGGGCGGTTGACATCGAGGAGAGTGACCGAGTGGTGACTACCGGTATCTGTAACTGGCCTTCTCACATGGGTACATTCACTTACGGCTATGCACAGGTAGGTTCATGGCGTAAGATTTCTAAGGCACTTTACGATGAGATTCCCGACACCGACGTGCGTAAGGGATGGTTCCTCAACGAGGAGGGTGTATCGCCCAACCTTAACGAGGAATATCAGGCGTATGTTGACGATGCTATCAGCGAGGATGTAGGCAAGGCTTACGTTCAGGTGAAATTTGCCCCCTATCAGGATGTGCTTGGTCAGACTATCAACGCCAACGACATCCCTCTGCTCCGTGTCGAGGACCTTTACCTGGTTCTTGCCGAGGCACAGGCTATGACCTCACCATCGACCGGCGCGGCTACTCTGGGCGACTTCGTGCGCGCTTACCGTGACCCCTCTTATGTGAATCCTGTCGGCACAGCCGATGACATCCGCAAGGCGGTCTACTGGCAGCGTCGCGTGGAACTCTGGGGCGAGGGCGTGTCTTACTTCGACATGATGCGTATGAACGAGGGTCTTGACCGCCGCGGTGCCGGATTTGAACCTTCACTCGTGTTTGATATCGATGCCGGCGATCCCGTGCTGCTCTATCATATTCCGCAGGCGGAGTCCAACGCCAATAAGATTCTCGGCTATAAGGATGAGGCGACTCCTTCTCCGCAGCCTGTCGCTGACTATTAATAAACTACCGAAAAAGATTCATCAAGCAATATTATGAATAAATTAGCTATATTCGCGGCTCTTGCCGCACCGGTTATCCTCTCTTCCTGCAGCGACAAGGGCTACTGGGACGAGTATGTACCCGCCGAGGTGGAATATGCGATTATCACGGCAAACCAAAGCTACACGCTTAACCCCGATTCAAAGTCAATCGCGCCTTTCACTCTTCTTGTCACCCGCGGCACTACTGTCGGTGACGTGTCAGTGCCCCTGACCGTGACCACCGACGCTTCATATCTTTCGGCAACGGCTCCCGCAACCGTCGATTTCACCGACGGCAGCAGCGAGGCTTACGTCACTGTAAATTTCGCGCCTGATTTTGACGCGGCTCCCTGGTTTAATCCCGAAGCATCGGTAACCGTGGCTCTCGGCACACAGAGCATCGCTCCTTCAAGCAAAGGCAAGTGGACGGCAAGTGTCACTTATGCCAACTCTGTCGAGGTAGGGACAGCGCAGCTTAAATCGCAGCTCCTTGCGTGGCTGAAGGATGGCGGCACTCCCGGAGCGGCGACTGTCGACACTTCAGTGACAATATGGGCGCGCGCCGACAATCAGTCTTATTTCATGATTGAAAATCCTTACGGTACAAAGGAACTCCCTCATTCGCTCGACCTGGTGCTTGACGAGGACTGGCAGATGATTGACTGGGAGGCTACCGAGACTCTCTGCGATATACAGACTATCTTCAATACCGGCGACTCAAAGGCTCCCGTGTATATGACATGGGGTGGTCAGGATTCAGAAGTCGGTGCCGATGGATTGACGCTTAAGTTTTACACAGTGACCAATGCTGACGGCACAGGATATTTCCCCTCACAGTATCAGTGGACAGAAACCTTCGTGATGCCTGAGGGATGGAACGCCGTTGCGGAATAATAACCATATAATGTAAGATTACACATGAACAAGCTATATAAATTATTTACGGCAACCATGGTTGTCGCCACAGTGGCAGGTTTTGCCTCCTGTTCCGATGACGATGATTATGTGCCTGCTGTGATGCCGGGCAACGCCCAGGTATATTTCAGCAATGCCCAGGAGTCGACGGTTAATATCGTCGAGGATCAGACCGAGTTTGACGTGTTGGTGCTTCGTCAGGACACCCAGGGCGAGCTTACGGTCAATATTCAGGCTAATGACCCGTCGGGTATATTCACGATTCCTTCGACCGTCACATTCGCCGACACTGAGGCTACGGCTAACCTCCATATCACGTATGATTTTGCCGATATCGAGGGTAATGTGCGCTATCCGATTTCGCTTAAAATCGATGAAAAGGATGCTACGCTTTATGGCGACGCATCCACATCGTTTGTAGTGCTTTACGCTCCCTGGAAGTCAATCGGTGAGTGCAAGTACACCGATGGCTTGATATCATCGCTTTACAATGCCGACCCGTTGACTTATCTTGTCGAGGTGGAGGAGAGCATGACCCAGCCCGGTCTATATCGTGTGGTCAATCCTTATGGCGCTGATTATCCTTACAACGAGCCGGGTGATTATGACCCCGATAATAACTATTATCTGACAATTAATGCAACTGATCCCACCAAGGTATATCTTGAGGAGTCTCCTACCGGATGTAACTGGGGTAACGGTGAATTTATATTCTACTCTATTGCCGGACTGCGCCTGGCACAGGGTAACCCTGCTGCCGCTGAAGGCTATTATGGTACTGTAAAAGATGGTGTGATAACATTCCCGAAAGGTTCTTTGCTTGGCGCTATGGGTACGGATGGATGGTACACTTGTAACGCCAACGGTAAGTTCAAGCTCGTGCTTCCCGGCGGTGTTGACGGTGACTATAGCGTGAGCGCTCCTCTTGCAGGCATAATCGATTATGTAGGCGGAGTGAAGAAGGCTGTCGTTGAAGTTACAATGGGTAAGGATGTAAAGACTGTCAAGGTTGCCGTTATCCCCGGTGCCGACACTGATGCTGCTATCGAAGGTATCGAGAGTGAGAGTCTTGAAGGTGTTGTGACTCTCGGATACTCCGAGACCGCGCAGACCGCCGACTTCACACTTGGCGAAGAAGGCACTTACTCTATCGTGGCTGTCGCCTACGACAAGGAGGGCGGTGCTCAGGAGACCTACACTACACTTATCAGCTACTATGACAACGACAACTGGACTTCTCTCGGCGACGGCGAATATGCCGACGGTATGCTTCTTCCGTATATCTCCGAGGAGCCGTTTGAGCCGATGAGCTGGGAGGTAAGCATACAGCAGCATAATGATAAGTCGGGTCTTTATCGCGTACTTGTGCCTTACTGGCCGCTCAACGACCCGTCAGCAATCGGTGCGCTCGTGATAGATGCCACTGACCCCGACCATGTATATGTGCCGTATGCATCATCCGGTTTGCCCGTTGATGGGATACTTGGCTGGTACAGTAACGCCGCGAAGTATATCGACTTAGGAATGACTATCGACGAGATTGTGGCTAAAGAGGAACTTAAAGTAGTATTCGGAACTATGGCTGACGGGGTTATCACTATTCCGGCGGGAGCTGCAGGCATACTGTTTGACGGTGATGTATCGTCGATGCTGCCCGCACGTTACGAGACTGTGATTACTCTTCCCGCCGGTGAGGCGAAAGCTAAGGTTTCAAAGGTAAAGAGCAATTCTTTCCGCATGGGTGATTTTGATGCGAAAAAATTTGGCGCGAAATCCATGGTATTGCGCCCGGGATTAAAGAGATTTAATCTTAGATAATCGCTGATAGACATATTCCTACATACGGGGCGTATCCTTTCCGGTACGCCCCGTATTTTTGTCGATTTATCATCGGATTTAAAAATTTATAGTAAAAGTGTTGCGTTTATTGAAAATATGTTATACATTTGTATTGTTAACGATGAATTTCGTATGCAAATGATAAATCACATCCCTGTATACACTTTACAACATGTTAACAGGGGAATGTCGCGAGACATTCCCCTGTTTTTTATCGGGATCGTGAATCAGAGGGAGCAGAAAAGCATTATTGTTACCGGCACGAGTATTTCAAGAATGACTCCCTGCACTATCGCTACCGGCACTGCGCCCGGACCGCAATTTCTCGCAATTACGGGAAGCACCACGTCGATTGACGCTACCCCTGCGGAGGCTATTGGGGCATACCATCCGAAATATTTTCGGAATACAGGTGCGCAGGTGAGGGAGATTATCTCTCTTATCATGTTGGATAGCAGGGCGATTGTTCCTAATTCAGCGGCTATGCCGAGTCCTGCCGATGCTTTCTTATATTCCATTATGAGCACCGATGACAGCGAGTAGTAGCCTGCCGCACTCCCGATGGCGAGATAGTCATGGAGCGGATAGGAGTGAAGCAGCAGCCACGCAAGGGCTGTGAATATCAGGGTGCCGCCCATTGTGAACAACGGTAACAGAAAGGAAGTCAGGTCGAGCTTTTTTATTGTAGGGATAAGATTCTTGTAACCGAACTCGAAGCCGATAATGGCTATGAGCAGATAGAGCACATATATCGAATATCCCGCCATCTCCGTAAGCCTGGGGATAATGTCAAAATAACCCGCAACGATGCCGGCTATGAAAAATGTTATGACTATCAGGCTACCTTTCATCTTTATGTCGGCGTGACGTTATCTTATACAGCAGAAATGCGGCAAGCACACTCCCGAGGGTGGCGAGGCTGCCGATCACGACAGCCTGCAGTCCGTAGACAGAGAGATTGGAGATGATATTGCGGTTGGAGCCTACCGACACTCCGAGCAGGAACAGTAGCACCCATATCACTATGCTGACGGTGGACGCGGGCAACAATGGTATGCGGCGTCGGCGCAGCAGGAAGCCTGTGAGGATGCTTGAAAAGAGTATGATTAGCGGACCCATGCCGTTTTTTAGTGAAACTGGATTTCGGTGACTACCTGTGTGCCTACCGCTTTGTTGAGCGCCTCGATGAGCTTGGGGCGCATAAACGACAGTTCGCTTTTCAGCGATGCGGAGGAGATATACAGGTGGAGCACCCCGCGGTCAATGAAGCGACGTGTCGTATAGCGGTTGACGCCGGGACCGACAACCTCCGACCACAGGTAGAGCACCCGCTGTTCGTTGAACTGCGATTCGATGCCGTCGGTCATCAGTTTCTCCTTTATTATGTCGGCAAGCAGCTGCGGTTCGGGGCGTCTCATTGCTACCGGTGATTTAGTGTTGACAGCGTGCCCGACTCCACGAGCCACATGCGGTAGTCGCCGGTGGTGCGCGACATTATCTCGTCAAGATGGGTGCGGTTGGTGTCGGTTATGAATATCTGCCCGAAGCCTTCGCCGGTCACTATCTCCATGATATGCTCCACGCGCGATGCGTCGAGCTTGTCGAAGATGTCGTCGAGCAGCAGCATCGGGAACATCCCGGAGGTGTCGCGCAGAAACTCGTATTGTGCCAGGCGCAGGGCGATGACAAATGTCTTGCACTGTCCCTGCGAGCCCGCACGGCGCATCGGCATCCCGTCAAGCAGCATATCGATGTCGTCGCGGTGAGGCCCGACCGTGGTATGGCACACTGTCTCGTCGCGGTGACGCGAACGGTCGAGCGCATCGCAGAGTGTGGTGGTGCCGTCGTCGGCAAGTGAGCAGCGGTAGGTGAGGGTCACATGTTCGTCGTCGCCTCCGATGGCACGGTAGTAGCGGTCAAATATCTCTGACAGCGACCCTATCCATTTGCTGCGCGTGGCGTGGAGGTAGGCGGCTGCGGTGTCCATCTGCATCTCTACGGCGAGGTAAAGGGCGGGGTCGGCTATGCGGTCGCGCAGCATCTTGTTGCGCTGCTCGAGGGCGCGGTTGTAGCGTATGAGCCGGTCGAGATATACGGGGTCGCCCTGCGAGATGAGCATGTCGATAAGACGGCGACGCTCTTCGCCTGTGCCGCGTATCAGGTCGATGTCGTGGGGCGATGACAGCACAAGCGGAAACGCCCCGATGTGGGTCGACAGGCGCTGGTATTCCTTTCCCATGCGCTTGAGCGACTTGCGGCGTCCTTTCGCCATGCCGAGCGAAAGCTCCTCCTCGACACCACGGCGGTCGTAGCGCGCGTCAAGCATGGTGAACTCCTCGCCGCGCCTGATGAGCATCGCGTCGGTCATGCCGGTGAAGCTCTTGCAGAAGCTCAGGTAATAGATGGCGTCGAGAAGATTGCTCTTCCCCATGCCGTTGTTGCCGAGAAAGCAGTTGACCTTTGGCGAGAAGTCGAGGGCGGCTTCGGAGATATTTTTGAAATTGCAGATTTTAAGACTCTTGAGAATCATCGTGGTCCGGTTTGTTCTGTTTGCCAGCGAGCATACCGCAGGCGGCGGCGATGTCCTCGCCGCGCGAGGTGCGTATGGTGGCGGTGATGCCGAGTTCGTTGAGGCGGTCGCGGAATGCGGTCATGGTTGCCTCGTCGGAGGTGTGCAGGTCGCTGTCGGGTATGGCATGGAAGCGGATGAGGTTGACGCGGCACTCCAGCCCTTTGAGCAGGCGCGCGAGTGACTGCGCGTAACGCAGGTTGTCGTTGAGTCCGCCCCACATGATATATTCGAGCGACAGGCGGCGCTGGTGGGAGAAGTCGTAGCCGCGTAGCAGTTCGAGCACCTTTTTGAGCGGATAGGCGCGCTCGACCGGCATCAGCGATGCGCGCTGTTCGGCTATCGGGGAGTGTACGCTGATGGCTATGTGTACCTTGGTGGTCTCGAGCAGCGTCTTCAGCTCGTCGAGCTTGCCGATGGTCGACACGGTGATGCGCTTGGGACTCCATGCAAATCCCCAGGGGGCGGTGAGTATTTCAAGCGCGGGGAGCAGCGCGCCGAGGTTGTCCATCGGTTCGCCCATGCCCATGAACACGATGTTGGTGAGCGACTCGCTCTCCGGTATGGAGAGTATCTGGTTGATGATGTCGGTGGTGGTCAGGTTGCCGTGAAATCCCTGTCGTCCGGTCATGCAGAAGCGGCATCCCATGCGGCAACCCGCCTGCGACGACACACAGAGCGTGGCGCGGTCGCGGTCGGGGATGTAGACAGCCTCGATGTCGCGTCCGCCTTTGCCGTCGAAAAGGTATTTGACCGTGCCGTCGACCGACCGTGCGGCGGCTTTGGGGGCAAACCGCCCTACGCGGTAGGAGGCTGAAAGTCGTTCGCGCCCTTTCAGCGATATGTTGGTCATCGCGTCGATGGAGTCGACACGCTTCACATAGAGCCAGTCGGCTATCTGCTTGGCTGCAAATCCGGGAAGCCCGCACGAGGCGGCGACTTCGCGCAGCTCGTCAAGGGTCATTCCTATAAGGGGTTGTCGGTTATTGTCATTCATAGGGAGTCACGGCATGTATTTATATGCAAAGTTACTGACTTTTTGCAATTTTATCGTGCAGTGTGAGAGTAATTTCGATATTTTTGATTATGTTTGCACAATAACTCTCGCCTCGCAATGGAACGACTGATGCAATATATCTGGCAGCATCGCCTCTGGCCGGTAGCCGACATGACTACCGTCGACGGGGAGCGCGTAAGCGTGATCGACCCCGGACGGCTCAACACCGACGCAGGTCCCGACTTCTTTAACGCCAAACTGACCATCAACGGACAGATGTGGGCGGGCGACGTGGAGATACACGTGAGGGCTACCGACTGGTACCGTCACAACCATCAGGGCGACAAGGCGTATGACTCGGTGGTGCTCCACGTGGTCGGCAAGGATGACGGGCGCGTGACGCGCTCTGACGGGCGGGTGATACCGCAGCTGCGCATGAACTGTGCGCCCGATTTCCACGAGCATTACCGCCGGCTTGTGGCGGAGGCGGCGACCGACCTGCCGTGTCACAGGGAGATAGCCGCGCTGCCGCCGGTGCATATCCATTCGTGGCTCGACTCGCTTGCCTACGAGCGGCTGTATCAGAAAACGGAGCGCATTGAGCGGTATCTCGACCATTTTGCGGGCGACTGGGAGTCGGTGTGTTTCGTGACGCTTGCGCGCGCACTCGGATTCGGCACCAACAGTGAGCCGTTTGAGCGGCTTGCGCTGAGTGTGCCGCTGAAGTTTCTCGGGAAGCACAGCGACTCGCAGCTCAGCTTGGAGGCGTTGCTCTTCGGTCAGGCGGGATTTCTTGACAATGTGGCTGAGAGCGACCCTTACATCACGCTTCTCAAGCGCGAATACGTGTTCCTGTCCCACAAGTTTTCGCTTCCCAAGCCGGGGCGGCTCGGATGGAAGATGGCGCGGATGCGACCCGCCAATTTCCCTCACCGGCGCATCGCGTTTCTCGCGCTGATGGCGTTTGGCGGATTCCGGCTGATGAGCCGTATATGCGAGCTGCGGAGGGTGGAGGATGTCGCGAAGCTGTTTAACGCGGAGCTTATCGGTTATTGGAGCACTCATTACACATTTAACTCCACGCTGGAAACTCCGCAGGCGGTCGCGCTCGGGCGAAATGCGGTGGATGTGCTGACAATCAATACGGTGATACCGCTGCTCCACGCCTACGGCACGGCTACGGGCGACACCTCGATGAGCGATGCGGCAGTGGAGATGCTTCATGCGTTGCGGGCGGAGAATAACTCGGTGGTGGCGCTGTTTGTGAAACATGGGGTGAAGTGTGACGACGCGTTCACGTCGCAGGCTCTGCTGCAGCTGCGCCGCGAGTACTGCGAGCCTCGCAAATGCCTCTACTGCCGAATCGGTCACAAAATGCTCTCCCGCCACACCAAATCCCCCGACCCGCGCTAACCCGCATGAAATAGACTAGATTTCAGTTTTCAGCTGTCAGAATGGCTACAGAGGGGCATAAAGTCAAAAGAAACAAGGATTAGGAAGTTTATTCAAAGGCAGGATTGCTTCCAGGAGTATCCGCTTCCCCCATGAAAATATCGCGTAGCTGCGCCGGAAGGGTGACCGCGGCAAACACATGGTAACCCGCTGCGGGGTTGAGGCAGTGGGAGAGGGCTTGCTCCACGGGTATGCCGTCGGCATTACCCGCGGTTAGTAAGATGAATCCCCTCGCCGGGGATTTATAGTGTTTGTGGATAAGTTAGTGATTTTGTTTGAGTTAGTCAAGCTGTTTTGTTAAATTGATGCATTTTACTTTGTTAAATTGAGTTAAATGGGATGGCGACTATATAGATTGGGGCTATGGCTTTGGGTTTAAAGAGCGAATTTTGAGATTGGAAATGGCTGGGAGCAGGAGGCGTTGCCTTGCGCAAGATGCCTCAGTAATGCCATAAGACATCGGTGGAGCTGACGATATTGTTCCCCGGCGGGAAAAGCTGCAACCGCCGTTCCGAGTCTGCCCTTAATTCCGCCCTTTTATTTTGGAATACAGCATCAGGGAATCAGTATGTTATGTTTTGAAAGCTTTGGAAAGTCCTTAAATTTGGTTCTCTGTTTCGCCATTTAATCTTGGTAGCGTTGGCATATAGCTGTTATTCTTCAGATTATTATAACATCAGAAATATGAAAGCATTAAAATGCCCGGTCGAAGTTAATCATTGATCGGGCATTTTTTAAGTGAAAAATTGTTAGAGAATTACTTTTTTACTGATGGAACCTACCCTTACGATGTATATTCCCTTAGATTCTAAATCAATCTCGTTATCGTTTGTTGAAAGTATAAGTTGTCCTTGAACATTATACACAGAGACGGTGTCCGAGACTCCTTTTCCTGTAATAAATAGCCTATATCCATCCACAATAATATCAATTTTTTTACCAATCTCCGGAGCTGAGATTCCAGAATCTTCATCCTCGATAATGTTCCAAAATCTGCTCCATATATTACTCTTTGAATATTTGCTTTTGCAACCAGAGGGAACATGCAGTTTAGAGTCGATAAATACATTATCATTAAATGCATATTCATTAAGGGTAGGAGGGGTTGTAGCTTTTATGTATATATCCTTTACTGATGATTTACTAAAACCAGATAATTCTGTTAATTCAGAGCCGAAGTATATATTATTTAAAGTTCCTGTTGAAGCAAAGCCAGATATTTTGTTCAGAGAATTAGGAAATCTCAATTCGGAAATATTAGGCGTGCTTTCAAAAATTTCACACTTCTCTATACGGTCATTCCATATTATATTAGTCAGATTATCGCTAGATATTGAACTAACACTACCAATATCATTTAAATCTTTACCATATTCAAATACTCTTAAACTTTTTGAATATAATGATATTGCTCTTTCGTATTTTTTATGAATCTTATTATAGACAAACTCTGAGGTTTCTATTGGTCTTCCCCAATATACGTGCTCAAGTGATGGGAATCTGAATCCCCAGAAAAATTTATAGACTTCATTTCCGTCTTCCTGTTTAATGCGGATATATCCTTCATCACTTACTGAATATTCTCCATATACATCTGGTTCGTTCGAATAGTATTTATGAGTTGTAAGCGGTTCTATATTCAGGGGTGATTCCCCATCCTCCATAATTAGCTTTGAGGGATTCATTGTGAGCAATAGATTATATGGTATCTTAGTCACCATACTTCCAATTGTCAAATCCTTTGTACATGATGTAATCCAAGGGTAGTATATAACATCCATAATCCTATGGCCCCAGTGACTATCAAGTCCCTGAAATTCAGCCGCCCATCCACCATATTCGATGTCTCGGTGCAATTCAAGTTGTTCAATTGGACAATCTGCAAAATGCCCAAAGTAATAAGATAGGGTCGTGCCTTCTAAGCTTCCGTTTGAATCTTTTGGACTTAAAACCAATGGAATGGAAGACTCCTGAATAATGACAGTTTTCAACGATGTACATCCGAAAAAAGCATTGTAACCAACTCTAATACAACTGGATGGAATTGTTACTTTATTAATTGTCGTACAGCCTTCAAACGCGGAAAACCCGATTTCAGATAAGTTGGTTGCCGACTCCAGATGTAGTTCACTTATGCCATTACAGTTTAGGAAAGCCTTATTCCCAATAGAACTAATATTGAATGTTCTTCCGTTATAAACCACGCTTGCAGGTATTGAAATTACTCCTGCGTATTTTTCCGTATTTGCTATGACTTTACAGGTCATATCATCCAATGATATGATGTCATATCTTATGCCATCAACCTCAAAGTCGTATGCAGATGCCGGGATGGAAAGGCAAAACATTGCCATAACCATCCAAAGTTTTCGAACGATTGGTTTCATGATGTTAGAATTGAATGTTAGTGATTACATCATAGGGAACTCCTATTTCACGAAGCCATGATGTCCCTATTCGTTTTGCTTCGTCTTCATTTATGCCAAGCCGGAGAGTAAGCGGGTATTCTCGCGTGGATTCACAATATCCATGATAAAACCCCGTGTAAGTGTTGCCGGTAGAGACGGAGACCGAACATCTTTGTCCGAACTTCCCGGCTGTTTCTGAAAGTAGTTGTATGCTATTCATCTTTCTTTAGCATTGCCGCGGTCATCCCCTCGTTGGCGGTTGATTGGTTTAGATAAAAGAAGAGCGCGGGAATCTGTATCTGTTGCCGTCCTACACCTTGAGGCTTCTCGCATTGCCTATCGAAGTCGGACGGCAACGCAGAAGCCCACGCCAGTATATGCAATCAGTGCGTCCGGCTATATTCCTCGCGAAATATCATGCCGAAAGCAAGATAATTACATATCCACGGGCATCTACCGTTGCTCAATCCTTGACTTCGATGTGAAATTTTGCGAGAATTTCAAGGTGTCAAGAATCAGCGCGGATAAACGCTTTCTTATGTATTTTCACTACATCCCGCTCCGTTCGACCCCGATGCGCGGGGTTGATTCGGCTGAACCTCACCCTACCGGCGTGGTCTGCGAAACGGTTTGCAATCGCAAATGTATAAATATTTTTTGAGATTTGGAGTGGATAAGGGGAAAAATTCAATTTTCGCGAGGGGAAATTGTGGGGGTGAATTTTCCCCGATGGGGATATTATAGGGTGGAGGGTTTAGAGTGGATTTTTTCGCTTCAGCTGAAGCGAACACATTGATGAAGGCGGGATTATCCCCGGGAGTCAGATTTCAGTTTTTGGAGGGGCGGTTAGGGTCATTAGGGTTGTTAAGGAGGTTAAGGAGGATAGGGAGGTGCGGGGCGATTTTGGACTGTGATGATTCCCTGCGGGAAACGATTCATGGTGGAGGCTGCAGTCCGGGGATTATCCCCTGGCGGGGAAATTATATGGTTTAGGGTTTATGGTTTAGGGTTTATGGTTTAGGGTTTATGGTTTATGGGGGAGGGGCGTGGACATCGGGGGGGCGGGTTGCCTTCCAGCAGCCCCTACGGCTACGCGATGTGGGGGATTGAGATTTCAGATTTTTGGAGGGGAAGTTGGGGATGCGGGCGAGCTTCCACTCGCCCCTACAGCTACGCGGTGTGGGGATGGCGAAATGGTTGAAAATAAGTGTGTTTTTACAAATAAATTATTATCTTTGCCTAATTCAACTTTTAGCGGGCTAAAAGTAGGATTGTACGGCGGCTGTTTAATGGCTAATCGGCGGATGCACCGGGGTGCATCCCTACAATTTGGGTTGGATTGCCGCTGTCATGTTAAAGATTACTTGAATGAATAGACACGGTTGCTTTAAAATATTGATGGTGTGGGCGTTGTTGCTGTTGTGTTTCTTTCCGATGCGCGGTGAGGAGATTACAGTGGGGGCGGCGCGTACATCGGTGTATGTCCCGCTGCTGAAGGGTAAGCGCGTGGCGTTGCTGTCAAACCATACGGGGCTTGTCGGCGAGCGTCATACTCTCGACGTGATGCTTGACGAGGGGATAAATGTGGTGACCCTTTTCTCTCCTGAACATGGGTTCAGGGGTACTGCCGATGCGGGCGAACATGTGAAGAGCAGTGTCGACGAGGTGACGGGCATACCGATCGCGTCAATGTACACCGGCACATCGAAGGGGATAGCGCCGGAGGTGATGGCGGGTATCGACGTGATAGCGGTCGACCTTCAGGATGTGGGGACACGTTTTTATACCTATTATATCACAATGATAAAGGTGATGGAGGAGGCTGCCGCCGCCGGAAAGAAGGTGGTGGTGCTCGACCGTCCCAATCCGCTCGGCATGATGGTTGACGGTCCGGTGCTCGACATGTCGCTCCGGTCGGGTGTGGGCAGGCTTCCGATACCCGTGCTTCACGGGATGACGCTCGGAGAGCTTGCTACGATGGCAAACGACGAGGGCTGGCTCCGTGAGGGGCGAAGCGTCGACCTGACGGTAGTGAAGTGTGATGGCTACACCCACGCATCGCGTTACAGACTCCCTGTGGCTCCGTCGCCCAACCTGCGCGACATGACCGCCATCTATCTATACCCTTCGCTCTGCTTCTTCGAGGGCACATCGGCAAGTGTGGGACGCGGGACCGATTTCCCTTTCAAGGTCTACGGTCATCCGGCGATGAAGAATCGCGGATTCACGTTTACGCCGCGCAGCATGGCGGGGGCGAAAAATCCGCCGTTGCTCGGACGGCGCTGCAACGGCGTTGACCTGCGTCGCTCCGACAGTGACTCGCTGATAGCCAAGGGCGTTGACCTGAGTTACATAATCGAGGCGTACAATGCGATGCCTGCCGTGGCGCGACATAAATTTTTCACGCCGTTTTTCGACAAGCTGATAGGCAACCGTAAGGTGCGCCGCATGATTGTCGACGGAGTACCCGCCGAAGAAATAAAAGCGTCATGGGCAGGCGAGGTAGCGCAGTTCAAGACGCTCCGCAAAGAATATCTTTTATATCCTGAGTCATGAGTCCGCTGACAGTACTTATCACCGTTGCAGTATATTTCGTGCTGCTCTTTGCCGTGAGCCAAATAGCCTCGCGGCGCACCGATAATGCCGGATTTTTTACGGGCAACCGTCGCGCGCCGTGGCCTGTGGTGGCGATAGCGACAGTGGGCGCGGCAATATCGGGAGTGACATTTATCAGTGTGCCGGGCATGGTCGCCGACAAGGGTTACAGCTACCTGCAGATGGTGCTCGGCTTCATCGTGGGCTACTGGATAATAGCGTTTGTGCTCGTGCCGCTCTTTTATAAGCGCAATCTCATATCAATCTACGGCTATTTAGGCGAGCGGTTCGGGCTAAGCACCTACCGCACCGGTGCCTGGTTTTTCATCGTATCCAAGATGCTCGGTGCATCGGTGAGATTTTTCGTTGTGTGCATTGTGTTGCAGTCGCTTGTGTGCGAGCCGCTCGGCATCCCGTTCTGGGTCAATGTCATAGTGACGGTGGGTATCGTGTGGCTCTATACCTTCCGCGGCGGTGTAAAATCGGTGATATGGACCGACCTGCTGAAGAGTTTCTGCCTGATACTCTCGGTGGTGCTCTGCATAGTGTTCATCGCCCGCAACCTTGACCTCGACATGGCGGGAGTGGCGGGTGCGATAAGCAGCCATGAGTCATCGCGGGTGTTCTTCTTCGACGATCCTTCGAAGGGCATATATTTCTGGAAGCAGTTCATAGCCGGTATCTTCATGGCTATTGCCATCAACGGTCTTGACCAGGACATGATGCAGCGCAACCTTGCCTGCCGCGACTCGGCACAGAGCCGTAAAAACATGCTCGTGAGCGGCGTGATGCAGTTTTTCGTGATTGCGCTGTTCCTGCTGCTCGGCACCCTCCTTGTGGTGTATATCGACAGTAATCCGTCGCTGTCGATGCCGGAGAAGAGCGACGAGATATTCGGTCTTGTCGCCTCCCACGACTCCCTGCCCGCAGTAGTGGGTGTGCTCTTTATCCTCGGACTTGTGGCGGCTGCATACTCCGCCGCGGGGTCGGCACTCGTTTCGCTCACCACATCGTTTACGGTCGACATTCTTGACGGCAACAAAGCCGGGGAGGAGCGTGTCGCCCGTATGCGCAGGCTTGTGCATGCCGGGATGACGGTGACGATGGGGGTTGTGATTGTAGCGTTTTATCTTATCAGCGAGGATGATGCCATCAGTGCCGTCTATACACTCGCGTCATATACTTACGGCCCGATACTGGGGCTGTTTGTCTTCGGAATGTTCACGTCATTGCGTGTCAATGACCGTATTGTGCCTTTGCTTTGCGTGGCAGCTCCGATAGCGTGCCTGCTTACACGCAATATCCTCTTCAAAGTGTGGGGCTACGAAATGAGCTTCGAGCTTCTTATATTGAATGCTCTCTATACGTTTGCTTTTCTTGCCGTGGCTTCCCTCATCCAAACTTGGCGCCGCAAGACGGTCGCCGAATCAACTATGTGATGTAAACCCCAAAAAACCTTGTCTTATCACTATGGCAAAAGATCTTTTCAGCCGTTATATATGGCTAATCGACACAATTAAACGATATGGCTCCATATCGCGTGAAGAAATCAACAAACTGTGGATGCGTTCGCCCTATTCCAACGGCGAGCCGCTTCCGCGCCGCACATTTTACTCCTACCGCGCCGCCATCGAGGAGCTGTTCAAGATAAATATCGAGTGTAACCAGTCGACATTTGAATATTATATAGAGCAGGACAACGAGCATGACGAGAGCGTGATGAACTGGCTGCTTAACTCCGCGTCGGTAGGCAATCTGCTCAACGACGCGCGCAATATAGGCAACCGCATATTTCTTGAGGATGTGCCCTCGGCGCGTGAACATCTTCCGGTAGTGGTCGATGCGCTGAAGGAGAACAAGCCTGTCACGTTCAGCTATCAGCCCTATTCACGCATAAACCCGACGCATGACATCATTGTGGAGCCTTACTTCCTGAAGATATTCAAGCAGCGGTGGTATGTGACCGGTCGCAATGTGAAGGAGGACAAGATAAAGACCTATGCGCTCGACCGCATGAGCAATTCAAAGCTCCTTGCCTCGACCTATTCCATACCCGATGACTTTGACGCGGAGGCTTATTTCCGCGACAGCTACGGGATAATCTTCGACGAGGGCACGGTAAAGCATGTGGCGATACGTACCGATGCGCGTCAGGCGAAATATTTCCGGTCGGTACCGTTGCATCACTCCCAGTCGGAGGTAATCCACGACTCCTATTCGATATTTTACTACAAGATAAAAGTGACCCCCGATTTTATCCAGGAACTTCTGTCCTACGGACCGAAAATCACTGTGTTGAGTCCGCCCGAAGTGCGCGCCATGATGGTCGACTCGCTGCGCACGTCGCTCAAAAACTACGAGGAACTTTTTCCGATGTAAGCCTTTTCACGCCGATAAAGGGGGATCACTAACTCTGGTGCGGGAGCCATAAATCCCCGAAAGGGGGATTCATCCTTATGCAACCCGTTTCAGGGTTGCGTCATTGTGGGGGCATCGATCTCCACGGGCGCACCTCCGGCGCTGCCCGCGGTTACCGCCATCTTGCCCTTTCAGGGCAAAATTCTTAAGTTAGTGACATTGAATGGAAGTTCGCTCGAGTCTATTGGCAAATCTTTGAATGGAATGTCGTTATCTCCTGTCTGGCAACGGGTGAATTTCCACTCGACTACTGATACAGGGCGAGGAGCAGGCGGATAGGGGATTACCAGAGGGAGAAGGTGATGTCGGAATCGTAAGTGTCGAGTGACTCGATGCGTTTGAGACGCTTGACGACGCGTATGGTGACAGGGAGGATGAGGATTTCGTAGAGGGTCTTCAGAAGTGCCTGCGCGATGATAAGCTCGATAATGTCGCCCAAGGGGAGTATGCCCGCGAAGGCGATGGGGAAGAAGATAATGGAGTCGACACCTTCGCCCCAGAGCGTGCTTATAATGGCGCGGGCGGAAAAGTGTTTCCCTCCCGATTTCACTTTCATGCGGCTCATTACCCATGCGTTAGCTATCGAGCCACATATAAAGGCGAGAAATGATGCGGCGAGGATGCGCGGCACATTGCCGAAGATTGTCACCATGGCGTCTTGGGCGGTCCATGCCTCGGAGCCGGGCAGGATGATGGCGAGTTGCAGGAGCAGAGTGACGAGAAGGTTCATGAAGAAGCCGAGCCATATCACGAGCCTGGCTTTGCGAAATCCGTAGACCTCGACAAGGCAGTCGTTGATGATGTAGCTTATTGGAAATACAGCCATGCCGGCGGTCACGGTGACGATGCCGAGCGACACGGTCTTGATTTCTACCAGATTGGCGATGATGAGGCACACACAGAAGAGCACCGTCAGCAAAAGGAAGGGGAGCGAGAAACGCTCTTTGGTCAATTCTTTCATGATTCTTGTTTTTAACGAGGTAGCAAGCACTCGGTGAATTTTTCGCTGCAAAGTTACGAAAAAATCCGGCATGGTCATTACGTGGCGGTGCAAATAAATATTAATGCCAAATAACTTTCTACACATCATTCCGCCTGATCTAAATCCCGGATTGTTATACGAATAGAAATTAGATGATTATAATTTGAGGTTTAGAAAAAAGCATATATCTTTGTAGTTGTAACCTAAATACATAGAGTAATGGCATATCCCGTAAATGACATAGCTAACCTTCTTCTGCGTTTCGCCTATACATCGGAAGGTGCGGAAGATATGATGTCTAATATGAAGCTACAAAAAATGCTTTATTATCAGCAAGGCTTTCATCTGGCTTATTTCGGTACACCACTTTTTGATGAAGAAATAGAAGCATGGATGTACGGACCGGTAGTTCCGAGTGTGTATGAAAAATATGAGAAATTCGGTCGTAACGGAATATTGCCTGACATGGAGTCAGATTTTAAACTTAGCGATGAGGATTTGGAATTGTTTGCACAGGTTTATGAAGTGTATGGAAAGTATTCGGCTTATGGTCTCATGAATCTGACTCACGGTGAAGCACCATGGAAATCAACTCCTGTTGGTAAGGGTAATATAATATCCAAGGAAAAACTTACAGAGTATTTTAAGACTCAACTTTCTTGATGGCAACAAAAATCAAGATTAAAAATGTAGATGACCGATTCTCTCGTATAAAGGGGGTATTGGATAAAATCTCTGATAAGGAAATTGAAGAATATGCCAAGATTGATTATCCATTGTTTTCGTTTCGATACTTGTGTCAAGAATCCTATCCTGATTGTAACGATCCCAAATTTTTCAAGGATTTTTTAGCGAGACTTGCGAAGTTGTCAGAATTAGGTTGGGCCGGTATCCGCCAATCCGCGCCTCATTCATTTGGAATGGAACCAATCCCGGTCAGACAGATGGTTTATAAGTCGAAACTTCCTGATTTTGTAAGTTCCGATGCTGACTTACATGTGTTCAGGGCAGTTGGCGATAACCGTTCTTTTGTGGGATTGCAAGTCGGTAAAATATTCTATATATTTTTCATCGAAGCAAAGTTCAATGATATTTATCCACACGGCAGAAGAAAATAACTTTGCAGACATCACGTTTAAGTTAGATGCGGCAGGAGGTGGCGGTGGGGTTGAATGGCTCGACGTGGACATACATAATTATGTCGGGGTTCCAGCGTGTGCGGACGGTGTGTTCGACGCGTGACGCTATGTCGTGACCTTCGGTGACAGTGATGTCGGGGTCTACCTTTATGTGTACGTCGATTATAGCAGAGTGACCGGCACGACGTGTCTTCAGATTGTGAAGCCCGCGCACACCGGGCACGGCAAGTATCATCAGCCTTATTTTTTCGACCTCTTCAGGAGGAAGGGCGCGTTCAAGAAGCTCGTCGACCGACGGGCGCGCAATCTTTATAGCCGACACGGCGATGAAGATGCCGATAAGTATCGAGACAATGGGGTCGAGCACACGGAATTTCATGCCGAGGAAGTAGGCGCCCGACACGCCGATGAGTGTTGCCACCGATGATATGGCGTCGCTGCGGTGATGCCACGCGTTAGCGGCGAGCGAAGACGAGCCGATCTCCTTGCCTTTCGCCTCCGTCATACGGAAAAGCCACTCTTTAGCCACAATCGAGACTATCGCCACGATGATGGTCCACACATCGGGTCGCGGCAGTTCATGCCCATGGAAAAAGGCGATTATGGCGTCGATGCCGCCCCAGGTGATTCCGACTGCCACGGCGAGCAGCACAAACGCTATGATGAGCGATGCGAGAGTCTCGTATTTCCCGTGACCGTAAGGGTGGTCGGCATCGGCACTCCGGTAGGCGACACCTACGAAAATAAGCACGATGAAGTCAGTGCCGAAATCGCTCAGTGAGTGAAATCCGTCGGCGACAAGGGCATCGCTGTGCCCCCAGTAGCCGAAAAACAATTTCAGCAGCATCAGCGCGGCGTTGACCCAGAATCCAATCCATGTGACACGGCGTATTACCGCGACTTCGTTTCTTGTTTCAGATGACATGGCGTGGTCAGGAAAGAATGGTACGGAGTTCCTCGTCGGTTGCGGTCAGTCGCCGGCGACATTCGGCAAGCAGCTCTGTGGCGCGGCGCGTGTATGCCGCGAGCAGGTCTATGTCGAGGGCATCGCTCTGCATGCGTCGCATTATATCTTCAAGTTCGGCTACAGCCTGGTTATACGACAGTTCGGTGACTGGTGAGAATGTTGGTTGCTGTATCATAGCGGTTGTGGTGTTAAATCATTGTTTTATCGAGGTCATCTCGCCGCAGGCAAGTGTGGTAGTGATGACTGCACCTGCAGGCACGTCGGCGGCGGAAGTCATGACTTTTCCGTCGACACGCGTGATAGAGTAGCCGCGGCGGAGAGTGGCTTGCGGTGAAAGGGCGTCAAGCATCTGGGCGAGCGCGTCAAGACGTGCGCCCCGGCGCTGCACGATGGCTGCGGTGATTACTCCGAGCGAAGAGTGCAGAGCGTCAAGACGCGACATCTTGGGTGACAGATGATGCGATGCAAGCTGTTGAAGCGCAAGTGTGTATCGGTCGAGTCGGGCGGATGCGCGGTCAATCATTGCTGTCGGAAGCGACGGAAGTTTCCCTTCAAGCAATCCAAGCTGCTCCTTACATCCCGAGAGATGGTCACGCGCGATACATACAATCTGCTGACCAAGCGCGTCAAGGCGGTCAAGGGCGAGTTTGCCCTGGTTGATAAGCCATTCGGCGGCAGCTGTAGGGGTCTTTACACGCACACACGCCACATAGTCGAGGATTGTCACGTCACGCTCATGCCCGATACCTACTATGACGGGAAGCGGGAACTGCGCCACATGAGCCGCGAGATTGTAATCTTCAAATCCGAGCAGGTCGCTTGTAGCGCCCCCGCCACGTATAATCACCACGCAATCCCACGCTTCCTGCTGCATGGCTATCTCCTCAAGAGCGGCGATTATGGTCGGTGCCGCCTTGTCGCCCTGCATCACGGCATGAAACAGTCTTGTGGTGAAGCGCAGGTGAAGCGGGTTGGATGCAAGCTGGTTCATGAAATCACCGTAGCCTGCGGCTCCTTCCGCCGAGATGATGGCGATGCGAAGCGGAGGCTCAAGCCATTCAAGGCTTTTGTTAAGGTCGAGTATGCCTTCTTGTTTGAGACGTGTTAGCATCTCATTGCGGCGACGTATGAGGTCGCCCATCGTATAGTCGGGGTTTACGGCGTTTATCACCAGCGACATTCCGTAGACAGGATGCATCGACACGGATGCCCTTACCATGACTTTCAGTCCGGTGCAGAAATCCTGTCCCGTGGCGGCATAGAAATCGGAGCGTATCCTTACAAACTGGTTAGCCCAGATTGCCGCCCTCGCTTTTGCGACTGTGGCTCCCGATGCCGGGTCCTTCTGCAGCAGCTCCATATAGCAGTGACCGCCGCGCACTGCGACATCGCTTAACTCCGCCGTCACCCAAATGTTGGATGTCGCCGGAGTCATGACAAGTGTGGCTATGCGCTTGTTAAGCTGTAAAAGGGTAAGTGATTCCACGCAGAAATCTATTTGACCTTATTCATTTGCTTTCCGTCCCATCTGTAGATGAGCGACGGTTTCAGATAGTCGGCGACGAGCTGATAGACATCCGGCGACAAAAACTCTTTCAGGTTATTCGTAAGTGAAAGGGTTGATGTCGCGGGGTCATACACATATTCGGCAAGCATGAAAGGTACCATTGCCGATACCTCGCCGTCGTTTTTCTTGCCGCTATCAGTGAGCCAGTCGCTCATCACCGGAGGGGTGAAATAGTTTCCTTTCAACTCCTGCCATGTGCGCGAGTAAAAATTGACGTGGCTGTCATGGGCGGGAGTGGCGACAGTCTGAATAACAGCTATGATGGTGTCATTACCTGTCGGAAGAAGCGATATCTGATAAGATGACGCGTCGGTCATCGAAATTTTGATATCGTCGGGGTTGAGGGCGGTGATGCGTGATTTCCCCTGCATGGCATTTTGCGAAGCCGTAGCCGAGCCGCTGTTGTAATAGTCGATCATGTCGAGGCGCGTGTTGCGGTCAAGCAGCGGGAAAAGCGATGCCGGGGCATCGGTAAACGCACCGGCGGCTGTAAGACGAGCCATCATTGCCGGAGAGCAGACGGCGAGCAAAAGCAAAGCCGCCAATAATCGTTGATGGATAAATTTCATGACAGAGATATCTTTGTTTTATATCAGCGGCGTTTAGGGGCGCCTTTTTTCTTTTTCTTGAATTTGTCGAAATTGCCGTGTTTCTCTTTTTTAGGCTTTTTATCGCCTTCCGACTTACGGCGTGACGATGCACGGGAGTAATCTTTCTCCGGATCGGCGATTTCGGCATAGAGCTTGCTGCCCACGAAATCGGCGCCGGTCAGCCCGTCAACCACTCGGCGCGCATCGGCTTTCTTGACATCAAACAGCGAATAGCCGGGCATGAGGTCGATTCTTCCCACGTCGATGCGGGGTCCCTGGATTACATGGTTGAGGATGTCGATGAGGTTTCCGGCAAAAAATCCGTCATTCTTTCCTGCATTGACATATATACGTGCCATTCCGCGGTCGGCTGTGCGGCGGTCTTTTTCCTCCGGAGAACGGGGTTTTTCCTTCTCTTTGCGCTCTTTTTTCGGCTTTTCGTCGATGAAGTCGATTTCGGGAGCATCCTTGTAATATTCGAGCAGGCGGTTAAACTCCAGCGAGAGCATACGCTTAAGAAGGTCTTCTTCGGAGAGCCATTCGAGTTTGCGCATCACGCCGGGGAGATATTTCCCGATTTCCTCGTCGTCGACCTTTACGCGTTCGATTCTGTCGGCGAGGTTATAGAGCTGCTTCTCGATGATATGTGCGGGTGTCGGCACTTCCTTGCGCTCGAATGTCTTCCCGATGCGCTTCTCGATGTCGCGTAGCTTTCCACGTTCGCGTGAATGGATGATTGCTATCGACACACCGGTCTTTCCCGCCCTGCCGGTACGGCCCGACCGGTGGGTATAAGTAGCGATGTCATCGGGCAATCCGTAATTGATCACATGGGTGAGGTCGCTCACGTCAAGACCGCGGGCGGCGACATCGGTAGCCACCAACAGACGCAATACGCGGTCACGGAATTTCTTCATCACCATGTCGCGCTGAGCCTGCGACAGCTCCCCGTGGAGGGAGTCGGCGTTGTAACCGTCCTGAATCAGCCAGTCGGCTATCTCCTGGGTCTCTTTTCGTGTGCGGCAGAAGATTATTCCGTATATATTTGGCGTATCGTCGGCGATGCGTTTAAGCGCAAGGTATTTGTCGCGGGCATGGACCATATAGTAGATATGGCGCACATTCTCCGCGCCGGTGTTTTTTGTGCCGATGACAAACTCCTGCGGGTCGTGCATGTATTTTGCCGCAATCTTGGCAATCTCCTGTGGCATAGTCGCCGAGAAGAGGAGCATCTTGCGATTTTCCGGCACATGGCTCAATATATCGTTGATGTCGTCGACAAATCCCATGTTGAGCATCTCGTCGGCCTCGTCGAGAATCACAGTGTGTACGTCGCCGAGTTTCACGACCCCCCTGTTGATGAGGTCGATGAGACGTCCCGGTGTGGCAACAATGACCTGCACTCCCTTGCGGAGCGCACGAATCTGGCTTTCGATGCTTGAGCCGCCGTAGACGGGGAGCACTTTCAGTCCCTGGATATATTTAGAGAAATCGGCAAGGTCACTGCCTATCTGGAGACACAGTTCGCGTGTAGGTGCTATGATAAGCGCCTGCGGCACGTCTCTTGATGTATCGATACGCTGTAATACGGGAAGACCGAATGCCGCTGTCTTTCCGGTTCCGGTCTGTGCAAGGGCGATTACGTCGCCATCTTCATTCAGGAGATGGGGTATCACCTTTTCCTGTACCGGCATGGGGTTCTCGAATCCCAGCTCATGTATTGCCTTAAGAAGGTCATCCCTGACCCCCAGTTCTTCAAATGTCTTCATTTGTGTAATTTAAAATAAGTGAGCGTGAAGATGTTATTTTTCACGCATGAAAATGTTTATAGGAGTGCCGGAGAAATCCCATTTCTCGCGTATCTTGTTCTCAAGATACCGGCGGTAAGGCTCCTTGACCCATTGCGGCAGATTGCAGAAAAATACAAAAGTAGGTATTTTCTGCTCCTTTAGCATGGTCACATACTTGATTTTGATGTATTTGCCTTTGTTGGCGGGAGGAGGATATGCGCCTATCACCTCCTGCATATAGGTGTTGAGCTGGGATGTGGGGACTATGCGCTCGCGGTTTTTGTAGACATCCACGGCGGTCTCTATAACCTTGAATATGCGCTGTTTGGTGAGTGCCGACCCGAATATGATGGGGAAGTCGGTAAACGGAGCGAAACGCTTGCGTATGGCATCCTCGAAGTGGCGTATAGCCGCCTGTGACTTATCTTCCACAAGATCCCACTTGTTGACACATACCACAAGACCTTTCTTGTTGCGCTGTATGAGCGAGAAAATGCTGACATCCTGGCTCTCGATTCCGAGAGTGGCATCAATCATAAGGATACAGACGTCGGATGCCTCGATAGAGCGGATAGAGCGGATTACGGAATAGTATTCGATGTCTTCGTTGACCTTGTTTTTTTTGCGTATGCCGGCAGTGTCGACCAGATAGAAGTCAAATCCAAACTTGTTATAGCGCGTATAGATGGAGTCGCGGGTGGTTCCGGCTATATTGGTGACGATGTTGCGGTCCTCGCCTATGAAGGCGTTGATTATTGACGATTTGCCGGCGTTAGGTCGTCCCACGATGGCGAAACGCGGTATTTTTTCCAGATTTTCTTCTTCGGTGTCATCTTCGGGAAGGTCCTTGACGATTTCGTCGAGCAGCTCGCCGGTGCCGGAGCCGTTTGCAGATGATACTGGGAAGGGCTCGCCGAGACCGAGACGGTAAAATTCGGGTACATTGTACATCCAGTCGCCTGAATCGACCTTGTTGGCGACGAGTATCACCGGCTTCTTTGAGCGGCGTAATATGTTGGCGACATGGTCATCGAGGTCGGTAACGCCATTCATCGCATCGACGACAAACAGCACTACATCGGCTTCCTCTATTGCGAGGTGTACCTGCTTGTTGATTTCGCTCTCGAATATATCCTCCGAGTTGACAACCCATCCTCCGGTGTCGACGATTGAGAACTCTTTTCCACACCAGTCTACCTTGCCATATTGGCGGTCGCGTGTAGTGCCCGCGGTGTCATCGACGATTGCCGTGCGGGACTGCGTCAGTCGGTTGAAGAGAGTGGATTTGCCTACATTAGGACGTCCTACGATAGCTACAAGTCTTCCCATATTACTTATATTTTGGTCAATCTAAACTGCAAATATAACAACTTTGGCTCACATTTGCCCTATCCGTGCCGCTATTTTATGGGTCAGAAGTTGTCAGGTTCGGTGCCGTCATCGTTGAATTCGGCATTAAAGATAGCCGGAGCGTGGCGGCGGTTATAGCGCTGTACCCAGTTGGTGATATACACCGTGAATAGCGGAAACATCATCATGCCCATCCCGGCAAGGACTACTCCAAGTATTTTCCCGATTACCGTCATCGGATATATATTGCTCCCTATCGTGGTGGCATCCATGAATGCCCACCACAATGCCGCTCCGTAGTTTGGCACCATGTTGTTTACAGGAGCCTCAAGTTCGAAGAAGATAAGGCTTCCGAAATATATCACTGACAGCGTGATTGATATGTAGGACAACAATAGTGATGACAGTGCGTTGTCGGTCATGTAGCCGATTACAATCGACAGCGCGAGGGCTCCGCGGGCGAGAGGTATAAACCGTATGAAATAGAGCGTTTCCGGAGAAAAATTTATGTGCCAGAGGTTTATGATGTTGAGATAAGGTATTGACAACAGAAAGAAAAACCAGCGGTGGCGTACATATTTCCACTTGTCTTCGGCGAGGAAAAGCTCTACAAAGAAGTCAATCATGAATACGATGCATACCCATAACTGAAAAGTCATGTAATTCTTGTTTTCCAAGAAATTGACTCCTGTAAATGTGTCGATTGAGATATACACAATCAATCCCAGTGACAATCCCAGCACAAGTATATACAATATGCGCTTGATATATTTTTTATCCCTCTCGGCAAGTTTCATACAGTATAATGTTTTTAGTATTTATTATAACACCGCTGTCAGGCATTTTGATTTTCCGGGATGGCGATTTAGTGAAAAGTGATTATCTTTGTCATTGAAAAATCGAGATTAACCGGGATTAACCTGGATTAATCGAAAGTAATCGAGAAAAAAAGTAGAAATTATGAAATATGTTGGCGCTCATGTGGCGGTAGCCGGTGGAGTGAGTTCCGCCCCGATAAATGCCGCTGAAATAGGGGCAAAGGCTTTTGCCCTGTTTACACGTAACCCGTCACGATGGACCAGTAAGCCCATTTCCGCAAAGGAAGCTGAGGCATTCAAGAAGAATTGTGCCGAAAACGGTTATTTCCCCGGTTGCATACTCCCTCATGACAGTTACCTGATTAATCTCGGGTCGCCCGACGAGGCAAAGCTCGCGCAGTCACGCGATGCGTTTCTTGACGAGTTTCGCCGTTGCGAGCAACTGGGGCTGTCGATGCTAAATTTCCATCCCGGCAGTCATCTTAACCAGATGGATGTTGACAAATGTCTTGACCTCATAGCCGAGTCAATCAACGTCACGCTTGCCGAGACGGAGGGCGTTAAGGCGGTAATCGAGAACACCGCGGGACAGGGGAGCAATCTCGGCTTCTCTTTCGACCAGATAGCGCATATAATCGACAGGGTGGATGACAAGACGAGAGTGGGAGTGTGCATAGATACCTGCCACACTTTCGCCGCCGGTTATGACATCGCTACTGACGAAGGCTATGAATCTGTATGGAAGGAATTTGACGAGGTGATAGGATTGAAATATCTCAGCGGAATGCATATCAACGACAGCAAGAAGGGTCTCGCATCGCATGTCGACCGTCATGAAAGTCTTGGAAAGGGAGCGATAGGGAGCCGCCTTTTCGAACTAATCATGAACGACCCGCGCACCGATAATATCCCTCTTATCCTCGAGACCCCCGACGACACTATCTGGGCTGATGAAATCGCCTGGATGTACTCCCTTGTAAAAACCGAGTAAAAATTTGTCCCTCCCGTGAAGGGAGGGGCGGTATAAATAAAAAGAATGGGTTGTGCCGAAGTTCGACACAACCCATTCTTTTTATGATGTCGTTATTTTTGAACTTTTGAGATTTTCACCGTGCCGTCGCGGTAGGTCTCGCGAACGATAACTATACCTTTTGTGTCGGTTGTGGCGGGAAGCCCGTCGATTGTGAATGTCTCGACAGTCACGGGACCATTGTCGGTCACCGAATCAATACCTGCCTCCGATTCCGAAATCACGCGTATCTCACCTGAGGTAAGCAGCCTTGACAGATCCCATTTAAGTCCCTCGCCGGGGATTGCCGGGATAATGCCTGCTACCGCTCCGGAATAGGCGGTTGCCTTTATCACGGGGTAGGTGTCACCGATTTTGTATTGACCTGCGACAAGGTCGACCTGCAGCTCGCCGTTGAATTTGACAGTGCCGTCGACTGTGAGCTTGTCGGCACTCTTGCTGTCGGCGTCGATTTCAATACGCAGTATGCCGCCTTCCTCCACAGTCACGTCATTGTTGACGGTGAAATTGCCGATGCCGTGGTCGCCCGGAGAGAGCATGCCTCCCTGCTTAATAACGACCGGTGCCACTGTCGAGCCTTTACCGGCAAGGGTCGCTCCGTCGGCAACGGTGTATGCCCCCGGAGTGAAATATGTTCCGGTATGGTCTTTGTCTTTCGAGTGAGTGCCGTTTTGAATCAGTGTGCCTTCGGCAATAATTGTCGAGCCACGGTATTTCTGTGCTCCCGTGAGACGCCAGTATCCTTCGCCTTCCTTTACCAGAGATGTAGTGCCGATACGGCTCTTGTGCTCTATGCCGTCGGTAATCTTGCCGTCAAAAGTCTCGTCGGTGCCAAGCGAGCCTACCTGCCATGTCACCTTGCCGCCATCCTTTTTAAGGAAACAGCAGGCGAGGGTGGTGGATGATGTGCCGCTCAACGCTCCGATTTTATAGGTCTGGCTGTTGGAGCCGGCACGCATCTCAAGGTTGCCTTCGAGATGCAAATGAGCGTTTGGAAGCCCATCGTAAGTTGCGTTGTCAAGATAAAACTGATTGCCTTGGGTGCCGGTCTGCCGTGCTGTCACGGTGCCGAAATAGTTGCTCCAGTCGCCCTGATAAAATTCGCGTAGATACTCGACTTCCAAGGTGAGATTACCTGTGCCTGATACAGGATTCTTGACGTAAGTGCGCGGGCCGATGTGCATGTAGCTCTCTTTTTCGCCTCTAACCTCGATCGGGAATCCGGACAGATACCCTTCGGCACTGTTGTCGCCGCCCGTTGTGCGGAATCTGCCGCCTTCAAGAATTAGCGAACCGTTCAACGCCATGACGTTACCGATCTGGTCTTTGCCGCGCAGTTCATAAGTGCCTTCGAGTACGGTGGTGTTGCCTATATAGGTATGTAGACCATAAGCCTGGGAAAGTGTGCCTGCTCCTGCCTTGACAAAATCGCCGTCACCGCTTACGGCTCCCGATAGAGTGAGGGTTGCGCCCTGATTCTCGATGCTGAGTGTAGTGGGACGCTGCAGTGTAGCCTCGCGATTTGTGGCAACACTTGTGCCCGTATAATTGATTGTACCGCCGTTCCATATCCAGTTTTGTGCTGTACCGATGGATGATGGCTGACCGGCGTTGCTGAGTTTGCCGATTTCAAGTGTGCCGCTCCACACAACGGTACCTCCGGAATAAGTGTTGTCGTCCGACAGCTTGACAGTGCCTTCGCCGGCGATGTTCACTGAGCCTTCCCCCGCGATAACGCCGTCAAACGTGTAATTTTTATTTCCTTTCACCATGACTGCCGACGGGCTGACTGCAGCGGGAATCGTGACCGTAGCATCGGCAGCAGCGTCAAACAGTACCGATTTCCCATCGGCGTATATGCCTTCCGCCCAGTTGGCGGTAGTCAAATCCCACTTGTCGGAAACGGCTCCGGTCCACGTGAAGTCGGGGGTATAAGTGTCAGGATCGATAGCTTCCGCTTGCTTTGCCTTGGTCTTGGCTGTGAGCATGTTACTGTAACCGGAATATCCATCGGCATCGAATGCTCGCACACGGAAGGTGTAAGAGGTTTCCGGCGAGAGATTGCCTACGGTATAAGTGTTTTCATCAACTCCGGTGCGGGCTATCTCCTTCCAGTTGTCGTCAATCAGCTGCTCGACGGAATATCCCAGCTCGTTGTCGGTGAAGTCGCGCCATCCAATAGTAAGATTGTCTTGTCCGGCATCCTTGGCTTTCAGGGCGACGGGCGTTTTCAGGAAATATTGTGAGTCGCTTCTTGTAATACTGTTGATATAATGCTCAATGTTGACATATCCGTCGTCGCAGAGAGTCATAGCGTCATCGACAGCGGGATTGGTGCCGTTTTCTTTTTCCCACCAGTCGGGCATTCCGTCGCCGTCGGTATCGGTGCGGTCAGTTCCGGTCCAAAGTCCCCAATCGGTAGGTGCGCCTATGTCAAGCGTAGACTCGTTGCTTATGATGTCGCCTTCCTTGCCAAACGATTTCAAGTCGCTGACGAGCATCCAGTCAAGAGGGTCGCGGTAGGGGAGCGATGCGCCCACTCCGTCTGAAATCTCATTGAAAAGCTCAGCCGCCTTCACCTTGGGCAGCGAGGGGTAGTTGTTTGGTTTCTCCAGGAAAGTAGGACCGCCACCAAATTCATCTTTTGTGATGGGACGCGGGTTCAGTATGCCGTCCTGATTGTCGTCGACCATATTGTCGTCGGCATAGATGTTATAGCGTGAGTTGGCGCCGCTGAACGCGTTCTTACGTCCGGTAGGCCCGGTTATAAACAGGTTGCTTTCTGCGTTGGAATAGCTTGTGCCTTCCGAGTCGCCACCCATGATATAGGCGGCTGTCTTCCAGTTGTAGACGATATTGTTAACATACTGGTGACGTCCCTTGAACTTAGGGTTACGGGTGTCGTTGTGGATGTAAAGTGAGCGGTAGATGGTGATGTTTTGGTCGCTCTGCATCAGTCCGCCGGCGGAATGTCCCATGAGACCTTGCCCGATGATGCAGTTCTGTACAGTGATGTCGGCGGGGTTACTGCCTGATATGGAAAAGACCTCATCTCGTCCCCATGCAAATGAGCAATGGTCAAAAATCATATCGTGACCGCTGCTGACACCGGCTGCATCGGTGCCTGACGAGCCGACCGCACCCTGACGCACACGCAGGTAGCGGCATATTGTGTTATTGGCGTTAGAGAATGAAATACCGTTGCCGTAAATGGTGACGCCTTCACCGGGTGCTGTCTGTCCCGCGATATACAAGTTGGCGGCGACAGATACGCGGCTTGAAATGCGGATGACACCTGCCACGTCAAACACGACGATGCGGTTAGGCTTGCTTACGGCGTCGCGAAACGAGCCTTTGCCGGTGTCGTTGAGATTGGTGACATGATACACGCTTCCGCCACGTCCGCCGGTGGCAAATCTTCCGAAGCCCTCGGCTCCCGGAAAAGCAAGAGTCTGTGCCTGAAGGGTTGCACCGGTGAGTGCCGCGGCTACCAGACCCAATGCTGAGACGATGAAATGTCTTGACATGATTGCGTTGTTTCTGATGGTAAATGATTGTGGTTAATGTTGTAATCAAGTATGCAAAGATAGTAAATTCGGCAGTTATTTGGGCGCGGAGGGCGTGAAAATTGTGTATGTGGGGGAGAATTTGTAATTTAGCGAGATAATTTTGAAAATTCTGAAATGAAAGATAATAGAAAGATTAAAGTCGGCATCACGCATGGCGACATTAACGGCATAGGATATGAGGTAATTCTCAAGGCTCTTGAGGACCCGCGTATGACCGAGTTGTGTACTCCTGTCATATACGGGTCGGCAAAGATAGCCGCATACTATCGTAAAGGTGCCGATCTTCCCCAGGTCAACATGACTACTGTGACATCGGCTGCCGAGGCTCGCGACGGAGAAGTGAGTATAATCAATGTGGTGCCGGAAGACACGAAGATAGAGCCGGGCGTGGCATCAAAAGCCGCCGGCGAGGCGGCGTTCATAGCTCTCGAACGTGCAGTCGCCGATATGCGTAGCGGCGATATCGACGTACTTGTCACCGCTCCCATCAATAAAGATTCGATACAGAGCGACACATTCCGCTTCCCCGGTCACACGGAATATCTTGAGGCATCCATAGGCGACGGTGACAAGAGCCTGATGGTGTTGTGCAACGACAAACTGAGAGTCGCGCTCGTAACCACGCATCTTCCCATATCCAAAATCTCCTGTGCGATAACCCGCGAGGCAATACTTGAGAAACTTTCGATATTTGACAAGTCGCTTCGCCGCGACTTCGCGATCCATTCGCCGCGTATAGCTGTGCTCGCCCTCAATCCCCACGCGGGTGAAAACGGGCTGCTCGGCGCTGAAGAGAAGGATGTAATCGCCCCGGCTGTAGAGGAGGCGCGCAAGACGGGGATGCTCGTGTTCGGCCCGTATGCCGCCGATGGATTCTTCGGTTCGGAAGCATACGAGAAATTTGACGGTGTGCTTGCGATGTATCATGACCAGGGTCTTGCCCCGTTCAAGACGATAGCCATGGAGAACGGTGTGAATTTCACCGCCGGACTTCCGTTTGTGCGCACTTCCCCCGACCATGGCACCGGCTTCGACATAGCGGGCAAGGGAGAGGCTTCGGAAGTGTCTATGCGTCATGCCATATATCTTGCCATCGATGTGTTCCGCAACCGTAAGGAGTACAACAGCGCCTACCGCAATCCCCTCCGCAAGCAATATTTCGAGAAAGGAAAGGATAATGTGGTGCTTGACCTGTCAAAAGATGATAGTGACCATGATTAATCATAAAAAACAAACGGTCTGATGAATTACGCTATAATCGCTGCCGGAGAAGGGTCGCGTCTCGCCCAGGAAGGCGTGTCGCTCCCCAAGCCGCTTGTGCATCTCAACGGCACTCCCATGATAAAACGTCTGATTGATATAATGATGCAGTGCAATCCCGAGTCGCTGTCAATAATCGTCAACGAGCAGATGACAGAGGTAAGGGAATATATTGAGGGACTTACGCTTCCTGTGCCCTTACATCTTGTCGTTAAGTCAACTCCCAGCTCGATGCACTCTTTCTGGGAAGTGAGCCGTGCGTTTCCGGCAACGGGTAAGTTTGTGCTCACGACAGTCGACACGATATTCCGTGAAGATGAGTTCCGTGACTATGTGGAGGCATTCGAGGCAAGTGATGATGCCGACGGCTATATGGCTGTCACTTCATTTATCGACGACGAGAAGCCGCTCTATATCGATGTTGACGACAGGATGTGGATTACTGCATTCCGCGATGCGCCTTTTGACGGCGTGAAATATATATCGGGCGGAGTCTACGGTCTTACGCCTCCGGCACTCGGGGTGCTTGACCGATGCATGAAGGAGGGTGTGAGCCGTATGCGCAACTATCAGCGCGCGCTTGTCGACGCGGGGCTGCGTCTGCGCGCCTATCCGTTTAAAAAGATAGTCGATGTGGACCATGCGGGCGACATAGCCACCGCCGAGGCGTTTATCGCCGGAGACTGACTAATTCCTCTCACCAATAATTAAACCAATTATTTTTCAATATACAATGGCTGAAATAAAGATAGCCGGCATAATGAGGGCGGGTGCATATTCACCCAATCATATAGGCAATGATGCCGCGATATTCAATGCCACCGCCGACCAGCTTCGCAAGCGTGGATGTGAGGTCAACATCTACAGCGAGGAGCAGTTTATCGCCGGAGAGGTAAAGGAAGACATTATCATGAACATGTGTCGAGAGATGAAATCGATTCATCTGCTTCAGAAACGTGAGGATGACGGCGCTCTTGTGGTCAACTCCGGCTACGGCATAGAAAACTGTACGCGCGAGCGCATGACACGCATACTCATGGGTTCCAATATCCCTTATCCGGAAAGCCTGATGGTCAACACCGACGAGGGTGTGACCGCAGCGCTGAAAAAGGCGGGTTTCACCCAGTGCTGGATAAAGCGCGGTGATTTCCATGCCATGCACAAGGAGGATGTGAGCTATGTGCGTCATCCCGAGGAGGCGCAGGAAGTGCTTCAGGAATATTTTCTCCGTGGCATCAGGCGCGCGGTTATTAACCGTCATCTGGTAGGCGACCTGATAAAGTTTTACGGCGTGCAGGGCACACCTTTCTTCTTCTGGTTCTATCCGTTTGACGAGGGACATTCCAAGTATGGTCACGAGGCAATCAACGGCAAGTCGACCGGAATCGTATTTGACGAGAAGCACATGCGCGACATCTGCCAGCGGGCGAGCGAGGTGCTTGATGTCAAGATTTACGGCGGCGACTGCATCGTAAGTCCTGAGGGTGATATACGTATCATCGACTTCAACGACTGGCCCAGCTTCGCCCCCTGCCGCATGGAGGCTGCCCCGCATATCGCCAAGTGTGTGCTCACAGCAATAAAAGAAAGAAAATAATCATCAGTTATGGACAACGAAATAAAAGTGCCGGCACCTGAAAAGGTGAGTTACCGGGATACTTTGAAGTCGATGGACACCGAGGAGCATATTGACCTCGCGTTTTATCGCCCCATCGGCTATATGTGGGCGTGTCTTGCGAAAAAGCTCGGTGTCACGCCCAACGCCATTACTATCGCCTCGATATTTCTTGGCATAGGCGCCGGGGTGATGTTCTATTACCCCGACATGTGGCTCAACGTGATAGGCATGCTGCTTCTTATATGGGCCAATTCGTTTGACTCCGCCGACGGTCAGCTGGCGCGCATGACAAAGCAATATTCGCGTATAGGAAGGATACTTGACGGATTGTCGGGCGATATATGGTTTGCTACCATCTATGTTGCAATCTGCCTGAGAGAAAACGTGACATCGGAATTTTTCTCGGCACATCCCTGGGTGATATGGGTGGTTGCGGTCGTTACCGGGCTATGTCACGCCAAGCAAGCGGCGAGCGCCGATTATTACCGTCAGTTTCATCTCTATTTCCTGAAGGGAGAGGAGGGGAGTGAGCTTGAGTCGGCACAGGACCTCAAGGAGAAGCTCGCAGAGCTATCATGGAGCAGGAATTTCTGGAAAAAGCTCACCATGACATTCTACACTAACTATACTGTCAGCCAGGAGGCGCATACCCGCTGGATGCAGCGTCTGCGCGCAGAGCTTCACCGACGTTTCCCGTCGGGAAAGATTCCTCAGGATTTCCGCGATGCTTTCCGGAAGGAGAGCCTGCCGCTGATGAAGTACACCAACATCCTGTCGTTCAACTGGCGTACTATCGCGCTTTTTACTTCCCTGTTCCTGCAGATGCCCTGGCTTTACTTCGCTTTTGAGCTGACGGTGCTCAACATACTCCTTATATATATGTGTGTGCGTCATGAGCGCATCTGCCGTAAATTTACACAACAGTTGAAAGATGGACTCTATTAAAGGTATAAAAGGTATAATATTTGACTACGGCGGCACGATTGACAGCCGTGGCACTCACTGGAGCGAGGTCATTTGGGCGGGTTATCAGTCGGTAGGAGTGGCGGTGGATAAAGACACATTCCGCGATGCCTACGTGTTTGCCGAGCGCGAACTTGCGAAGCATCCCCACATCATGCCCGATGACAATTTCTACAATCTCCTCTATAAGAAAATGATAATCGAGTTGCAGTGGCTTGCCGACAATGGAAAGATTGCCGCTGACCGCGTGACGGTATATGCGCCCGACATAGCCATGTATTGTTACGATGCGGCGCGCGAGTGTGTCGAGGAGGCTAAACCCGTGCTTGACCGTCTCGCCGAGACTTATCCTATGGTGCTTGTCAGCAATTTTTACGGAAATGTGGAGAGTGTGCTTGCCGATTTCGGATTGCTCCGATATTTCCGCAGGATAATCGAAAGCGCCGTGGTGGGAGTAAGGAAGCCCGACCCGAAAATATTTCAGCTTGGAGTCGATGCTCTCGGGCTGAAACCGGAGGAGGTGCTCGTGGTCGGCGATTCCTACAAAAAGGATATTGTGCCTGCCGAGACAATCGGGTGTAAGGTTGCATGGCTGAAAGGGAAGGGCTGGACTGCCGAAGAAGATGCCGTATTGCATCCCGCCATCATTAAAAAACTGTCAGATTTGCTTGAGGTAGCATTATGACCTGTTAACATAATGTTGGTGTAAATGTAGCTTATTTTAGCTATTTTGGCTAAACCCGATAAATTTTAGCTAAATTTCACAAAATATAAAGAAAGTTAGTTGAAAAATCTTTTCACATCTCAAAAATAACAACTACTTTTACGCGTTTTTCCCTTGAAAGGTTGAGGGATGTGACAATTATTCATTAAGAATATAACCGTAAAAAATACAAAACAATTTAACTATCACAATCATGAATCAAAGTGACGTTAAGAAAGCCGAAGGTAAATTAGGCATTCTCGTGGTAGGACTTGGTGCAGTTAGTTCTACCTTTATGACAGGTGTTTTGATGACTCGTAAGGGACTTGCTAAGCCCGTCGGCTCAATGACCCAGTACGACATCATGCGCGTAGGCGAAGGTGCCGACAAGAAATACCTTAAATATAACCAGATCGTACCGATGGTCGACCTGAACGATATCGTGTTTGGCGCTTGGGACGTTTATCCCGCCAACGCATTTGAATCGGCTATGAACTGTGAGGTTCTCAAGGAAAAAGATATACTTCCCGTTAAGGATGAGCTTGAGAAGATCGTGCCTATGAAGGCTGCTTTCGACCACAACTATGCAAAGCGTCTTGACGGTGACAATGTAAAGGACTGCAAGACTCGCTGGGAAATGGTTGAGGCTCTCCGCAAGGATATCCGCGACTTCAAGGCTGCTCACGGTTGCGACCGTATCGTCGTGCTATGGGCTGCTTCTACCGAAGTTTATGTTCCCGTAAACGAGCAGGTACACTATAAACTCGCCGACCTTGAGAAGGCTATGAAGGATGACGACCGCGAACACATCGCTCCTTCTATGTGCTACGCTTACGCTGCTCTTACCGAAGGTGCTCCCTTCGTGATGGGTGCCCCCAACACTACCGTTGATATTCCCGCTATCTGGGAACTCTGCGAAAAGACCAAGATGCCTATCGCAGGTAAGGACTTCAAGACCGGTCAGACTCTTGTCAAGTCAGGTTTCGCTCCTATCATCGGTGTACGTTGCCTCGGTCTTGCAGGATGGTTCTCAACCAATATCCTCGGTAACCGCGACGGTCTCGTGCTTGACGAACCCGCCAACTTCCGTACCAAGGAGGTCAGCAAGCTTTCTACCCTTGAGTCAATCCTCGTGCCCGAAAAGCAGCCCGACCTTTACACCGACTACTACCACAAGGTACGTATCAACTACTATCCTCCGCGCAATGACAACAAGGAAGGATGGGACAACATCGATATCTTCGGCTGGATGGGCTATCCGATGCAGATCAAGATTAACTTCCTCTGCCGCGACTCAATCCTCGCCGCTCCTCTCTGTCTCGACCTCTGCTTGCTCATTGACCTTGCAGCACGTTGCGGCCGTTACGGCATCCAGCGCTTCCTGAGCTTCTTCCTCAAGAGCCCGATGCACGATTACACTCAGAACGAAGTGCCTGTAAACAACCTCTTCGAGCAGTATGTAATGCTCAAGAACGCTATCCGTGAGATGGGCGGTTACAAGGCAGACGAACTTATCGACTAATACGATAGCTTAAGAATAAATTATGGAGGATGCGTCATTTATGGCGCATCCTCTTTTTTGTTGGCGTTTTCGCGCCGCGTGGTTTTCTAACGACCTTAGGGACGTTAGAGTCGTTAGGGGCTTTAAGGACCCTGTCTGAAATCTGTTGCATGACAACTCTTGGCTATGTGTTAACGAATTTTAACAATGCGTCGTTGCCTAAAATTAAGCTATTTTATAATTTTGCAACGCAAATCGGAAAAGTCTTTGGCGGCTCCGATAGGAAGATTACATCACCTTGGCAATTCAGCCCGGAAGTTCCGGGAGGAAAGTGATGGGACGGCTCTTCTTCCTTGACTTTTTTGTGTGATTTATTTTCTGTGTCCCGTCTTGCAGAATCAGTGTTTGTGTTGCTGGTCATCCGGCGATGCGAATATTGGTTTTCATGCCGGGAATAATTGTATCTTCTCGTGTCGACTGATATTTGTTGCCGCGCATGATTACCGTGAGGTGAATTAGGCTACTTTATTTATTAACAAAGATACAAACAAGTAAATGCATGAAAACAAGACTAATGTTTCTGTTGATGTTGTTCATCACAATTCCGGTATCGGCTAAAAATTTTAACTATACACATGAAGGACAGACACTGACATATACAGTTATTGACGAGCGGGAGAAGACATGTATGGTGAAACCCGGTGAAACCGGCTGGTGGGGGACAACACCCGGCAATGCCGTATCTGGTTCCTTGGAAATACCCTCTTCAGTCTCTGATGGCAGTTCAACTTATACGGTCATACGTTTGGGAGAATATTCTTTCTACGGTTGCAGCGATATCACTTCAATCACCATTCCCGGCTCCGTCACCTCTATTGGTAAATATTGTTTCTTCCGGAGCATAAATAACGAAAATCGGACTGTACTGACAATAGAGGATGGCATGGGGACTCTTATGCTGGAAGATGCGTGTTTTGGAAATGTGTTTCTTTCAAAACTCTACCTCGGAAGAAATTTAGACTATGAGACAGGTCAACGTCCGATACCGAGTACTTTTATTACATCCCTGACAATCAGTAATTCTGTAAACATCATAGGTCCTGAGCTTTTTAAGGGTGCAAGATCTCTGACATCCGTCAAAATCCCTGATTCCGTCGTTACTATAGATACGTCGGCATTTGAGAGCTGCAGCAGTTTGTCATACATAGAAATCCCCGCCTCCGTCACTATTATAGGCTCGTCGGCTTTTAAGGGATGTAGCGGTCTGACATCCGTAGAAATCCCCAATTCCGTCACTATCCTAAATCCGTCTGTTTTTGAGGGATGCAGCAGTCTGTCGGCGGTTAAAATCCCTGATTTCGCCACAGCTATAGGCTCGACGGCTTTTAAAGACTGCAGCAGTCTGACATCCGTTGAAATCCCTAATTCTGTTACCGAAATCGGCTCGTCGGCTTTTGAAGGTTGTAGCAGTCTGAACTCTGTTATTCTCAGTAATTCCATCACCTATATCGCCGAAAATGCCTTTAAAGGATGCGCTCTGAACTCTCTGACTCTTCCTGAAAACATCGAGACAATCGGAATCGGGGCTTTTCGTGGTTGTAACTTAACCTCACTTACAATTCCGGGTAAGGTAAATATTATCGGATCTGACGCCTTCGCAGATTGTGAAAACCTTAAAGAATTGATACTGGAGGATAGTACAAATGGCATTATTTGTTGGGGATCTTTTGAGAATTGTCATATAGAGACCGCATATATAGGGCGTGATATTCATGATACTAATCGTTCGCCTCTATATAATCAGAAATATCTTACCAGTGTGACAATCGGCAATTTAGCTTGTTCAATCACCAGCGGTGCCTTCGATGGCTGTACCTCCCTGAAAGAATTGCGGATATTAGATGGAACAGAAACTCTGAGGCTCGAACATGGGATGGGTGGTGCTTTCCATCTTATTTTCGCCGATAATCCGTTAGAGACAGTCTATATTGGAAGAAATCTGAGTTATACGACTCCAAATTTTAGATCGCCGTTCTATTTTGTTAGTAATACTCTCAAGGAACTGTCTTTCTCAAATTATGTCACCTGGATTAATGACTATGCTTTCCGCCAATGTAGCGAGCTGACCTCTATTGAAATCCCCAATTCCGTCACTGAAATAGGCATCTCGGCTTTTGATGGTTGCACCGGTCTAACATCAATCACATTAGGTAATTCCGTCATCTCTATTAATGAAGCTGCTTTTAGGAATTGCAGTGGACTGACATCTATTGAAATCCCCAATTCTGTCACTGAAATAGGCATCTCGGCTTTTGAGGATTGTGCCGGTCTGGCTTCAGTTATACTCGGCAATTCCGTAACCTGTGTCAATGATCATGCTTTCGAAGCTTGTAGCGTGTTGGGCTCTATTGAAATCCCCAATTCTGTCACCACAATCGGCATGTCTGCTTTTAAGGGCTGTACCGGTCTGGTGTCAATCACACTCGGCAATTCAGTCTCCTCTATCAAGGAGGCTACTTTTTCCGGATGTTCCGGTCTGACCTCAGTCCAAATCCCGAATTCCGCCACTTCAATCGGTTCGTCGGCATTTAACGGCTGCTCGCGTCTTGCTTCGGTTACTCTCGGCACTTCCATTGAATTTATTGATTTTTATGCATTCAAAGATTGTAATGCTCTTTCTTCAATAGTTATCCCTAAGTCTGTCACCACGATTGGAAACCACGTATTCCCTACCGTTAAAGAAGTGACTTTCGAGGGGACTCCTGAAACGATAGGCACAAATACATTTGATAGTGTGGTGCTTCTTCAGATCAATAATGCTAATGACTGGTGCAATGTATATAATGAGCTTGGAGTTCCAATGTCGCATGCTGATTTATATATCGACGGATCTCAAGTTAAGAACCTTGTTCTTAATCCGGCATCAAAGATCGTTAATAACGGGTGCTATAGTGGTCTGGTTTTGGATAAAGTGCGTGTAAAAGCCGATGAAATAAAGGACTATGCATTCTACGAGACAGCTATATCGGCTCTTTGTCTTGATGTTAAAAAAATAGGCAGGAGCGCCTTTGCTTATGGTCGCAATCTGAAAGAGGTGTATTCCATGACTCCCGAACCGCCGGTGGCTGATGGAAGTTCCTTTGAAGCTGCCTATGCCCATTTCTATGAGATGACGCTCTATGTCCCGAAAGGCTCAATGGATGAATATCGGAAACACGAATATACCTGGGGTCAATTCGGTAGGATAATAGAGACTGATTTCGCCGATATAGATGAAATGTTCAAGGCGGATCATGATGATGGCTCAAGCGGAATCGAGGACGTAACCATTAACTCTCCGGAAACTTTCAATTCTGATAAACCTTACGATATATATACACTCAACGGTGTGCGTGTCGGTAACGACATAGATTCGCTCAGCCCGGGTTTCTACATTGTCCGGCAAGGCAATTATATGAAGAAAATCGCCGTGCGATAAGCGCATAACACCGTGTCGGGTAAATGGCTACTTTATTTATTAACTATATTAATATCAGTTTCTTAACAATGAAAAAGTTTAAGTTTTTTGCAGTAATGCTTGTGATTGCCTGCTGTGCAGGTTTTACATCATGTGGTGATGACGATGATGATGACAATGCAGGTTCCAATGCCCTCGTCGGCACTTGGGTTGGCACTTTTGACAACGATGGCGGTTACTATGGCGATGATATAGTGACAATGACATTTGCAGCTGATGGTAAGATGACGGCTAAAGGTGAGAGTGCTGATGACCCTGAGGATGACTGGAGCTTCTCCGGTACCTATAAGCTGACTACATATAATTTTGATGAGGATGATGATTTCGACTCCGGGACAAAAGTCTTTATGATTTCTATCGTTGGTCGTCATTCAGATTATCCTGATGAATTATATGATGATGATATTGAGCCGGAGCCATGCTATATTATGGGTGACGAACTGGTAATTTCTTTTGATGGTTCTGATTATCGTCTTAAAAGGCAATAATAGACAAAGTAAATTTGAATAAAAATAAGGGCGCATGGTAAACACAATTTTTTACCATGCGCTGTGAATTTGGCTACTTTATTTATTAACTATATTAATATCAATTTTTTAACAATGAAAAAGTTTAAATTTTTTGCGGTAATGTTGGTGATTGCCTGCTGTGCAGGTTTTACATCATGTGGTGATGACGATGATGATGAAGTGAGTGCTTCCGAGATTGTAGGCAAATGGAATATTGTCGGCTTTGAAGCATGGGAAGAGGGCGACGGCGACAGATGGGAAACCAATTCAGTAAGCGATGCAGACGTAACGGCTCTTGAATTTAATGACAATGGCACTTTTAAAATTTACTACAGATATGACGGCGCCGAAACCGGAAAATATGTCGTTCGCGGAAATCAGTTGAACATGGAATTGGATGATGCTGATGAAGACGACGAGCGTGCCACTATGACTATCTCACAGCTTACCTCGACAACTCTTGTGCTTGAAAACAGCTATTCAGAAGTTGATGAGGGTACTCGCTATACCGGTGGTGAAAAATATACTTTCACCCGTACAAAATAATGGGCACCGGGTAGCTTTTTGAATCATAAAAATAAAAGCGCGGGAGCATCCTTATAAGGATGCTCCCGCGTATTGTGTTTAATTGCGTGGTCTATTGGATGGTGAGGGTGACGATTGACATCGGGGGGAGCTGCACGTTGAGAGTGCCCTTGTTGAGTTTCGCCTTGGTGTAGGGCTTAAGAGTCACTTTCTCCGGGCTGTCGAAATCGTTGAAATCGCGGGCATCGGCGGCGGTGAGGATTTCGCCTGTAACCTTTCCTCCCTTTATCGAGCCGAGCGGAATAGCCACGTCGCACTCTTCTTTCAGGTCAGTGTTGACGAGCGACACAGTCACCTTGCCATCTTTTTCCGAGGCTGTAGCGCTAACGACAGGTACGAGGCGCTTGTCGGAAGTCTGGCGATAGGTGGTGTTTACTGTCAGCGGTATGAGCTTGGCTCCCTGATGAGGGATATACATCTTGAACACGTAGTAGCTCGGTGTGAGCACCATCTTGTCATCTTTTGTGAGCACCATCGCCTGAAGCACATTTGCTATCTGGGCGATATTAGCCATTTTCACGCGGTCGGCATAGTTGTGGAAAGTGTTGAGCGAGAGTGCTGCAACCATGGCGTCACGCATTGTGTTCTGCTGGTACAGGTGTCCGGGATTGGTGCCCGGCTCTACATCCCACCATGTTCCCCATTCGTCGACGAGAAGTGCTACGCGCTTGTCGGGGTCATGCTTGTCCATGATGTCGCAGTGACGGCGTATCACATCGCCTACCTCAAGGCATTTGCCGAGAGTCCAGTAATAATCGTCGTCGCTGAACTGTGTAGCGGAGCCCTTGCTGCCGTTCCAGCCTGTCACGGTATAATAATGAAGCGATATACCGTCCATATTGTTGCGGGCGCGGTCCATAAGCACCTCGGTCCAGTTATAGTCATAGTCGCTTGCACCCGATGCTATCTTGAAAAGGCGGTTGCCGTCAAAGTTACGGCAATAAGTCTGATAGCGGCGATATACGTCGGAATAATATTCGGGGGTGAAGTTGCCTCCGCAGCCCCAGCTTTCATTGCCGACACCGAGATATTTCAGCTTCCAGGGCTTTTCGCGGCCGTTTTCCTTGCGCACTTTCGCCATCGGTCCCTCTTCAGCGGTGATATATTCCACCCATTTGGCGAGTTCTTCCACGGAGCCGCTTCCAACATTGCCGCTCAGATAAGGCTCTGTGCCGAGCAGTTCGCAGAGATTGAAAAACTCATGTGTACCGAAGCTGTTGTCCTCAACTGTGCCGCCCCAGTTGTTGTTGACCATGCGCGGACGGTTTTCTTTCGGGCCGATACCGTCGACCCAGTGATACTCATCGGCGAAGCAGCCACCGGGCCAGCGCAGTACCGGAATCTGAAGAGCCTTGAACGCTTCAAGCACATCGTTGCGGTAACCGTTGGTGTTGGGAATGGGTGAATCTTCGCCTACCCAGATGCCGCCATATATACAGCGTCCGAGATGCTCGGCAAACTGACCGTAGATTTCAGGGGCGATTACCGGTGCCGACTCCTGTGGGTTGAGGGAGATTGTGAAACTCTCTTTCGCGCCTGAAGGGAGGGCAAATGCTGCCATTATAGCCACTCCGGCGCATGATTTAAGCATGTTATTCATGTTTTGGTTGTTTTGGTTGATTGGTTGTATCGTGTTATTACTTTTTCGAGAAACGGTAGACGGCAAATGTCTTTGCGGGCAACACGGTGGTCCAGTCGGCGGCATTGTCGATTGCCATCCGTTCGGTCACGGGCATGACGGCATGAGGATTGTCGAGCGTGTTTTCAGCATCGTCATCGGCATGAAGGGTGGTGACGGTCACCGAGTCGGGCATAACCCCTTTTTTCAGCCCTTTCACTTTCAGATTGAGGTCAATCGGGGTGTCGGTGATGTTTACCGCTTTCACGATGTAGCTTCCGTCGCGGCTGTCACGCACTGCCGAGGCATAAAGTCCGGTGTCGCCTCCGGTAGCCGGTTTGCCCCCGACAGTCAGGAGAGCCGTGTGAGTGCCCTTGTTGTCGGAGTAAAGTTTCTGTACATGATAGCTTGCCGTGCGTACCGAGCGCAGATTGTCATACCATATCATGTCGGGACGCCACTGCCAGCCTTCGACATGGGCGAAGAGAGGGGCGTAGGTAGCCATCTCCACTATGTCGGCATTACGCTCCAGTCCCGTCATGAATGCAGCTTCAAGCAGAGCCGCATTGAAGTGATTGCGCTTCTTGCCTGCACCGTGACAGGCATATTCCCCGGCAAATACTTTAGGCCCTTTGCGGGAATATGAGTCGTAACGGTCGGCAGAAGAAATGAACCAGCTTTCCGGACGATAGAAATGCTCGTCGACAAGGTCGGCGCCGAGGCGGGTCATCTCGCCCCAGAGATAATCAAACTCTTTTCCGTCGGGTGACGGGCCGGAGGAGCCTACAATCTTTATGTCGGGATATGCTTTGCGGATTGCCTTGACAAACGGTTCAAGACGCGCCGTAAATTCTTCGCCCCACTGCTCGTTGCCGATGCCTATGTATTTCAGTCCGAATGGTGCGGGATGTCCCATGTCGGCGCGCAGCTTACCCCATACGGTCGTAGTGTCACCATTGGCAAACTCGATGAGGTCGAGTGCGTCGTCGATATAGGGCTGAAGTGCGGTCACCGGTACATGACAACTGTCGGCGTTATTCTGATACTGACAAGCAAGTCCGACGTTCACAACGGGAAGCGGTGCGGCTCCCATATCCTCGCAAAGCTGGAAAAACTCAAAAAATCCGAGACCGCCGCTCTGATAGTAGTCGGGATAGAAACGGTGGGGGAATGTGTAGTGCCAGCGGTTTTCGTTCAACGGGCGGTTTTCGACCGGTCCAACCGTATTTTTCCATTGGTAGCGCGTCGCGAGGTCGGTGCCCTCGACGATACATCCTCCCGGAAAGCGGAATACGCCCGGATGAGTGTCGTAGAGAGCCTGTGCAAGGTCTTTGCGCAATCCGTTCTCACGCCCCTTCCACGTGTCGACAGGCATCAGCGATATGTGCTCGACATCTACTTCCGCTTCCGGACGGCACAGGAATATTCTCAGACGTCCCTTCTCCACGGTAGCGGTCGGGGTGAGTATTGCGGTGTATTTTTTCCATTCTCCGGGGGCGACGGTGATTTCCTGCTGTGACATCACTTGGGTCTCGCCGTCGGCTGCAGGGTCTACCAGCTCGACGCGAATCTTGGCGGGAGAGTCCACTGCGCGCGCCCACACGGAAAAGCGATATTGCGCGTCTTTTTCAAATGACACGCCGAAATATCCTTCGTTTTCGAGAGCTGTATGCTTGTGGGGATGCCCCGCCGGTTTAAGCCTTGCAATATGGGGATTGCGTTCAAACGGCCCGTTGTCAAGCAGTTCGACATTTCCGGCGACAGTCCATCCGGTGAAGGGCTGCGGGAACTCAAACGAGCGGTTTTTAATCTTTTCCGCATAAAGACCGCCGTCGGCGGCATAATTGATATCCTCAAAAAACAATCCGTACATAGTCGGTGACACCGGCGCGCCTTTTTTGCCAAGGTCGATTTCTACGGTTGTTGCCGCTGCCGCCGATAAGCCTATGCAGGCAATCGCCGAAGCGAGCATACGTGATGTGATATTCATGATGGTTAGTCTGTGTGGATAATGTTGTAATATCTGCAAATATAACCCAAAATCAGCAAAATACACACTTTCGTAACCGAAAATTGCAAAAATAAGTGTAAAAACTACACTTTTGTTGCCTGCGGATAACATCATCGTGCCATAAATGTAGGGACATCGCTTTGCGATGTGGGCTGGTAATCAAAGAGCTATGTAAACGTGCCAAAGGCACGTCCCTACATCTTGGCGGTTAAATTTATTTAAATGATTGTGAAAGGGTGTAAACCACTTTTGCGTGTGGAGGGTTATACATAATGACTGAAATTATTATATATGACAATCAGACGTTTCATGGTTCAACTATTGGCGGTGTGTGGCGTGCTTGGCGCGATTCCTGTTTCCGCAGCTACGGTGCTTAACGATTCACTGCCGGAGCACTGGGTGTATAATGAGCATTTCAATCAGTCGGTACCGACCGAGGATAACTGGTGGGCGCGTTTTGACGACTCCCTCCTTGATTCTCTTATAGCCGAAGGTGTTCAGAACAATTATAATGTATTGATGGCGGCGCGTCGTATAAATATAGCCCGGCAGTCGCTTAATTCGGCGAGAGCGGGATATTTTCCGACAATAGGGCTTAATGCCGGGTGGACCAAGGCGCGTAACTCGGGTGCTGTAGGTCCGGTCGTGACTGACGCGACGGTCAATGATTATTTCTCATTCGGACTTAACATGAGCTGGGAGATTGACGTGTTTGGTAAAATCACGGCGAAGGCAAAGGGTCAGAAGGCGGCATACGACGCCACCCGTGCCGAATACGCGGCTGTAATGACGACTCTTTGCGCCAATATCGCCAAAAGTTATATACAGCTGCGGGTGTGGCAGGCTGAATGGCAGGTGGCTATGGAGCATATAGCCTCGCAGGAAAAAATAGTTAAGATTACTGAGGCGCGTCATGAGGCAGGGCTTGCGTCAATGCTCGATGTCACCCAGGCGAAAGTGGTCTATTATTCCACGCAGGCATCTGTACCGGGGCTGGAATCGGCGATTCATACGACCATCAACGGGCTTGCCGTACTGCTTGGGGTATATCCTGAGGCGATTTACGGGCGTCTTGCCTCGGCAAAGGCTCTCCCGTCGTGCAATCAGCTTGTGCCGGTAGGTGTTCCGGCGCAGTTGCTTCGTCGCCGTCCCGATATCGTCGAGGCTGAATCGCAGCTTGCGGTTTATGCGGCGGCGCTCGGAGTTGCGAAGAAAGATTTTCTGCCTACGCTCACACTTGAAGGCTCGATAGGCACGAGTGCCCATAAGTTTGACAATCTGTTCAAGAACAACAGTTTCACCTACTCTATTGCTCCCACATTGAGTTGGACCGTATTTGACGGACTTGCGCGTAAATATAATGTCGCTTCTGCGCGCGAACAGATGGAGATAGGTATAGCCAATTACAATCTTACTGTGATGACCGCAGTAGAAGAGGTCGACAACTCGATATCGGGTTATCTCTCCACATTGCGTAAAATCAATGTGTTAAATGATGTTGTCGAACAGAGCCGTAAGTCGCTTGACCTGTCGCTTGACCTCTATAAGAGGGGGCTTAATCCGTTTAGCGACGTGGTGACCGCACAGCTGAATCTGCTTGAAAATACCAATTCGCTCGTCACGGCACAAGGCGATGCGCTTGCCGCGCTTATATCCCTTTACAGTGCGCTTGGCGGAGGCTGGGACGTGGATATGATGAATGAAAAATAATTAAAAAACTGCATAATATGAATAATCATTCTTTGTATGGGTTTCTTCTCGTTGCCGCAATGCTGGTGACGACGGCTTCATGCAGCCATAAGAAATCATCGACGGAAGAGGGCGAGCTTACGGTCAGTGTCGCTGTACCGGAGATTGACTCGATTACGCTGTATAAGACATATCCGGGATATGCCTCGGCGCAAGCCTCGGCAGATGTCGTGGGACGTGTCAACGGGCAGTTGCTGTCAAAAAATTATGATAGCGGCAGTCTTGTGCAGAAAGGAGCTGTGCTGTTTACTATCGAGCCGGTGAAATACAATGATGCCGTAAGACAGGCGCAGGCGGCACTCGCCACTGCAGAGAGTGAATATGAATACGCCTCCAAGCAATGTCAGGCAATGAAAAAGGCTTTTGAGAGCGATGCGGTATCCCGGATGGAGGTAATCCAGGCGGAGAGCGATATGCAACAGGCGGAAGCTGCGATAAAAAATGCACGTGCAGCCCTAAGTACGGCTAATACCAATCTTGCCTACTGTACGGTACGCGCCCCGTTTACGGGTCATATAACCTCGTCGACTGTCGATGTGGGTAATTATATCAACGGCGAGGGTGCGCCTTTCAAACTCGCCACGATATATGACGACTCATCGCTGATCGTGTCGTTTGCCATCGAGGATTCGCAGTATGAGCGAATGATGGGTGCGGGTGTCAATCCTGAAATAAAGGAATTATACCGGGCGATACCCCTTCAGTTTGAAGAATCCTTGCCTCACAGCTATACAGCCGACCTTTATTATACGTCGCCGTCAATTGACAAAAAGACCGGAACACTTACCTTGAAAGTCAAGGTCGACAATCCTTACGGGGAATTGCGCGACGGAATGTACGTGACGGTAAATCTTCCGTACGATAATGATTCCCACGCCATGCTGGTAAGGGATGCATCAATCGGCACCGACCAGCTCGGCAAGTATCTCTATGAGGTCAACGATTCCGACAAGGTGGTCTATACTCCGATAGAGGTGGGAGGATTGTACCGCGATTCGATGCGTGTGGTGACAAAAGGTATTTCACCCGAGTCGCGTTACATTACTTCCGCGTTGCTGAAAGTGCGCGACGGTATGCCGGTAAAGACAGTCATGACAAAATAAAAAGTAGGACCGATGTTTTCAAAGTTTTTTATTGACCGGCCTATATTTGCCACGGTACTTGCGATACTGATGGTGTTTGCCGGTCTGCTTACCATAAAATCGCTGCCGGTGGCGCAGTACCCCGATATTACTCCGCCTACGGTAAGCGTCATGGCATCATATCCGGGTGCCAATGCACAGACTGTAGCCCGTACAGTCGGTGTCCCTATCGAGGAACAGGTCAACGGTGTCGAAAACATGCTCTATATGAGCTCCAATTCCGGGTCTGACGGAAGCTACATGCTTACTATCACTTTTGAGCTTGGAACCGACATCGACCAGGCGGCAATAAATGTGCAGAACCGTTTGAGCCAGGCGGAGGCAACCTTGCCGGAGTCGGTAAAGGAGCAGGGCATATCAGTCAACAAGGAGTCGACCAACATCGTGCTTTTCTGTTCGCTTGAGGGCGACAGCACCGGGAGATATGACGCGCTGTACCTTACCAATTACGCCAATATCAACCTTGTCAACGCACTGTCGCGTGTCAAGGGTGTCGGCGGAGTGGAAGCGTTTGGCGGCGGCGACTACAGCATGAGGGTGTGGCTTGACCCGGAACTGATGAGGCTGCGCGGACTTACACCCTCCGATGTATATGCCGCCATTCAGTCACAGAACATGGAAGTTTCGGCGGGTGAGGTAGGTGCCGCGCCTAATAACAGTAACGATGCGTTTCAGTTCACCCTTACTTCCCGCGGCGAACTGCAGACCGCAGAGGAATTTGCCAACATCGTGATACGCACCGATGGCAACGGCATATTGCGTCTGCGGGATGTCGCGAAAGTGGATTTGGGTAGCCAGAGTTATACCGCGACCACGCTTGTGTCGGGAAAGCAGGCTGCTCTTCTTGGCATAAAGCAACTTCCGGGTGCCAATGCGCTTTCAGTGTCGAAGGCGGCACGTGCCGAACTTGACCGTCTGAGCCAGTACTTCCCGCCGGGCGTGAAATACAATGTGGTGCTCGACACCTCCGATTTCGTTACAGCCTCGATTGATGAGGTGCTTGTGACATTTGTGGAGACGGCTCTTATCGTGATGATTGTGATACTGATATTCCTGCAAAACTGGAGGGCGGTGATAATACCGATGCTCACTATCCCGGTGTCGTTGATAGCCACGTTTGCGGTGATGAAGCTGATGGGATTCACGATAAATACACTTACATTGTTCGGACTGGTGCTTGCGATAGCCATAGTGGTGGATGACGCCATAGTGGTAGTGGAGGATTGTGCCCGTCTTGTGGATGAGGGGAAACTGTCACGGCGGCAGGCTGCGGAAAAGGCTATGAACGAGTTGACCGGTCCTGTCGTGGGCGAGGTGCTTGTGTTGCTTTCGGTGTTTATCCCTACGGCGTTTGTAAGCGGTATCACGGGGCAGCTTTACAAGCAGTTTGCGTTGACCATTGCCGTGTCGACCGCATTTTCAGGCTTCAACGCCCTTACATTTACTCCGGCGATGTGTGCGCTTTTCCTCACCCCGCGCAACAAGAACACGAAAAACGTCATTTACCGTGTGTTCAACAAGGGGTATAATGCCGTAGAGAATTTTTACAAAAATTCCATCGGGAAGATGCTCAAGCATGCCGGCTGGTCATTGGCTGTGTATGTAGTAATCGCAGTGGCGGGCGTCATCGCGTTCCTGATGTGGCCTACAAGCTATGTGCCTCAGGAGGATCAGGGATATTTCATGTCATCTATCCAACTCCCGGAAGGTGCGTCGCTTGAACGCACTGAAAAAGTGGTCAACGACCTGTCATATCAGATACGCAAGGAGCTTCCGGAAGTCGCAGATGTTATGGCGATATCGGGTTTCTCGTTTATGGGCGGCGGCGCATCGTCAAACATGGGCTCGCTTTTCGTGGTACTGAAACCGTGGAAGGAGCGCAAGAAGGCGGGGCAGAGCGTGTTTGCCATCATAGATAGCGTGAGCAGTATCGCGTCACGTTATCAGGAGGCGATTATCTTCTCGGTCAACCCGTCGACGATTCCGGGTCTCGGCATGTCATCGGGTCTTGAAATGCAGATTCTGGATATAAACAATCTCGGTGCGTCGGAGATGATGAAAGCCATCGCAAGCCTCCAGGAAGCGGCGAAGGATGATGACCGCATAGCATCGGTTACGAGCCTGTATCAGGGCGTAGTGCCTCAGTACAGTCTTGACATAGACCGTGACAAGGTAAAGTTGCAGGGCTTGACGATGGAAGATATATTTTCCACGCTCGGCGCCTACATGGGAGGAAGCTATGTAAATGACTTCACTGAATTTGGCAGAGTATATCAGGTGACGGTAAAGGGCGATGCCAATGCCAGAGGCAATATCGACGATGTGATGAGGCTCAGTGTGCGTAACGCCGACGGGGAGATGGTGCCGTTTGCATCATTTACCACAATACGTCCCTCGATGGGCGAGCCTACGGCGTCGCGCTACAATATGTACGGCACGGCGGCGGTCACCGCCAACCTTGCCAAGGGCGTAAGCTCAAGCGACGGTATAAAAGCGATGGAGGAGCTTGTGGATAAGACTCTCGGAAGTAATTATTCTTACGCATGGACCGGTGAGGCGTATCAGGAAACCCAATCCGGTACTACGGTTACTGTAGTGTTTATATTCGCCATCATCCTGACGCTGCTTGTGCTTGCCGCGCAATATGAGAGCTGGACCGACCCGATAGCTGTTGTGCTGTCAATGCCTGTCGCCATACTTGGTACGGTGCTTGGCTCGATTTTCATGAGTCAGAGCATCAGTATCTATACCCAGATAGGTCTTATCCTCCTTCTCGGATTGTCGGCTAAAAACGCCATCCTTATCGTGGAGTATGCCACTTATTTCCGTCGCACGGGCATGGATCTGCGGCAGTCGGCGCAGAATGCCGGCGTGATACGCTTCCGCCCGATCATGATGACGGCGATAGCGTTTATCTTCGGCGTGATGCCTATGATGTTTGCCCACGGAGCAGGCGCGGAAAGCCGCGTGGCTCTCGGCTCGGCGGTGGTGTTCGGTATGCTTATGAACGCGGTACTCGGCACACTTTTTGTCCCGAACTTCTGGGAACTCATGCAGAAATTCCAGGAAAATGTGCTTGGCAAACTATTCAAGGACGTGGACACCGTACCCGCTCCTACCGACGACAAAATGACCTCAGTCTGACGAGTTATCCCGTCTGCATGGCGAGATACAGACGAAGAGAGGGATAAATAGCAATTCCGCAGGTTTCCGACAGAGAATCATCAATCTGGCTCCGGGATGATTCCTGTCGGAAACATCTTATGCTCAATCCTTTCATGGGGTGAGCGCAGCCGGTAAAAGAGTCAATAATTTACACCGCCGTTGCGATAATACCCCGTATAGCTGTCGAAACTGTAACTGTCGCGATTCCGTATTATCCTGATAAAGGTTTCGCTATCAAATCGATTTATTCGGCAGTAAGTGCGAGATAGGGCCATGGTCCGACAGCAAAGATTACTGT
>OGGB01000183.1_pt1 | contig 54465 bp, 45 predicted proteins | sample 1571111 | NCBI WGS metagenome assembly OGGB01 (sample SAMEA2582067, study PRJEB24529) | metagenome | biome: Human gut stool | place: China | collected 2011
TACCAATTCTTTGGAACTTTGTGTTACAAAAACATACAGTTTATCATCTACGCCTGCGCAGGCACATTCGCTCTCACATTTTTTTTCTACAAGGAATGTTTTTACCATGCGCTCTGCTTCATCCAAATTCACACGATTTCCAAATATTTTTAAGAAGCGTTTTTTTCTTCCTACAATATAATAAAAACCATCCTCATCTCTTTTTGCCATGTCTCCGGTTTCTAACTTTCCATGCCGCTCATCTCCCAGTTTTAAATCCTGTGCGCATTCAGCATAACCTAATGTGACATTTGATCCATAATAAACCAATTCTCCAACACAGTCTGGCTGTTCAATTTTATTATTATTGACATCGATCAATTCTAATTGACCACCCGGAATAGCAATTCCCATACTTCCATATTTTTCTAACGCATATTCTGCCGGAAGATATGCCATTCGTGCTGTGGCTTCACATTGCCCATACATCACTATAAATTTCTTATTATTCTTTTGTGCATATTCAGCAAATTCTTTATGAAGAACAGGTGCAAGCTTTCCTCCTGCCTGTGTCATATATCGCAGAGATGGAAGATCCATTTTAAAAAATCTTAATTTCTTTAAGATTTCATATGTATAAGGCACTCCTCCAAAAGATGTCGCCATTCCCTCTCGGAAGAAATCCCAGAATTTCCGCTCCATTAATGTATTTTCTGTAACAAGAATTGTCGCTCCACATAGAAGATGACTATTTATAATTGACAAACCATATGTATAATTCATCGGAAGTGTTGTAATTGGTCTTTCTGTATCATCCAATTTTAAATATTGTGCAATGGATTCCGCATTTATCTGAATATTTTCATAACTTTGTCTTACCAATTTAGGACTTCCGGTACTTCCTGATGTTGTTAATAATAATCCTAATTCTTCAAATAATTCATGGTGATACCCATATACTGTTTTATACAAATGATATCCATTATTACTGTATATAGCCTTCAGTCCCGGATTCTCCTCTTCTATCTGTTCAATCATCTCATCAGAAACATATAAATAATCCGGTTTATAAATGGAGATTAAATTTCTGCGCAACTCTTTTTCTATATGCTCATCCACCAGCACTGGAACTACATGATTATAAAGGAACGCAACATATCCACATATAGACCCTATTGTATTGGAGCAAAAAGCAAACACCAGTTTTCGACTATCCAATTTACTGCCAAGCCGAACACATTCATCATCCAATTGTTCATATGTCATTTCATTTCCATTTTCATCTATTAACGCGGCTTTAGTTCCATATTTTCTCAATTCATTATAATAAGCCATACCTCATGTGCCTCCACATTTTATCGTTCAATTCAATGTTCTTCCACATCCGTCAGACGTTTTCTTATTTGTTCTACATTAAGCCACTCTGTATTACTTCCAGAACTGTATTCAAATCCAGGTTCTACCCGTTCTCCACCTGCCTGAATTTTAGAAGTGTTCCACCAGTCAAAATGAGGATATACAATAAAATGTTTATCATATTCATAGGTAAGCATTGAATCTTCCTTTGTTACCATCACTTCATGAAGTTTCTCGCCTTCACGAATACCAACCTCCGGCATCTCACAGTCCGGTAAAATAGCCTGTGCCAAATCTGTGATTTTAAAAGAAGGAATTTTAGAAATAAATGTCTCTCCCCCTTTCGCCTCCGATAATGCCTTGATCACAAGCTGCACACCTTCATCCAGACTGATCCAGAATCTCGTCATACGATAATCTGTAATTGGAAGTTCTTTTCCACCATTTGCAACAATTTCCCGGAAAAATGGGATAACAGAGCCACGGCTTCCGGCAACATTTCCATATCGCACGATGGAAAAACATACATCCTTTGCTCCTGAATATGCATTTGCTGCAATAAATAATTTGTCCGATACTAACTTAGTTCCACCATACAAATTAATAGGATTTACCGCCTTGTCTGTAGAAAGAGCAACTACACGTTTTACTCCACAATCCAGTGCTGCATCCACAATATTCATTGCCCCGTCAATATTGGTCTTTACTGCCTCCATTGGATTATATTCACATGCCGGGACCTGCTTTAACGCTGCCGCATGAACTACATAATCCACCCCATCAAATGCACGGTATAATCTGTCTTTATCTCGTACATCACCGATAAAGAAGCGCAGCTTGTCCTTATACTTTTTAAATTTATTTGCCATATTGAATTGCTTAAATTCGTCTCTGGAATATATAATGATTTTTTTCGGTTCATAATGCTCTAACACATACTGTGTGAATGCATTACCAAAAGATCCGGTTCCTCCGGTTACTAGAATTGTTTTTCCGTTTAACATTTTTGCCTCCATGCACCTTTTTGATTCAATCAGAATCTATTATTCATCTAATCATTAAATTTCATGATCATACTTTCGCATTATCTGATACAAAACAACTGAAAGTTGCTCTGCAGTATATACCAAACATTCACCATAATTTTTTTGACATTGTTCTTCAAATTGTTTTAATATAAAGATTAATCTCTCAATAACAGATCTGTAATCTGGATTTTGTTTCTTACTTTGTAGCATTATTCTTTCAAATAAATAACATATGCTTATATTTTGCAGTAGCAATGAATTCATTTCACAAAACTTCGAATTCATCACCTCTATTGCATCTCCACCTAACTTTCTATAACATTCTATGATAGATTCCCAAATACTGTTTCTTTCATAAAAGCACTCAAGAATTGATTTCATAATTAGTTCTGCTTCCGTTTTAACGAAACTCTTGTCTGTCTCTGTCTTATCCTCATAATAAATATCTTCTATTAATCGACATTTACGATTCAATGAAACAATCCACTGTGCAGACGCAGGACAAGACAAGCCAATATTTTCTATAAACAAATCTCCGTATTCTGAAACAAAACGAGGATATGCTTTACATGTATCAGAAAGAAATTCTTCACCATATTCTTTGTGGATACTACACAATCCTTCCTCTGTAACAAATGGACATTTTCCCTCTTGATTTATTATCGTATGTGGTTTTGTGGCAGTAATTTTCATTTCCAGATTTGGAATACCCATATCTAGATATTTATCATAAGTTGCTTCGTCAATACTTATACTCCATCTCTCATTACAGCAATTATCTGGACATTTATCCATAAGACATTGAAATTGATCAAAAAATTCCGCTTTAATAGTTTTTATCATTTTTACCCCCATATATCCACTGGTAGTTATATCGGCATAATATTCAAAATAATCACCAACCTATATTCTTTTCCTCTTGCGTATCTTAACATTTTTTATTTATATTTACATTCCATTTATTTTTATTATAATAAAAATATGAATATAATTCCACTAATAAACGAGGTTTTCCATGAATATTTTATTTTATCGATACAACAGCATATGCGAGCGTGACATTATAAAGGCATTTGAAGGGCTTGGTCATTAAGTAACAACTATTAACACTGAGATTTTTCGTAAAGATGTAACTCCAAAAGAAACTTTATCACTGGTTCATAATGAACTAACTCTTCATTCCTATGATTTTGTCTTCAGTATCAATTTTTATCCAATTATATCTGAGGTATGTAATATACATCACATCCGCTATATAAGTTGGATTGTGGACAGCCCGGTTTTAGAACTCTTTTCTAAAAGTATCTCAAATCAATGGAACAGAATTTTCTTATTTGATTCTGCACTCTTATCTGATTTTGGGAAATATAATCCAGACTATATTTTCTATCTGCCACTTGCCTGCGATGTCGAGGACAAACAATCTTATATACAACATGCATACGCCAGCGATATAGCGAAATTCACCCACCAGATTTCTTTCATTGGTTCTTTGTACAGTGAAAAAAATCCTTATAGCAACCTACAGCACAATTCCGAATATATGAAAGGATATTTGGACTCTTTGATGGATCTCCAGCAGAAAATTTACGGTTCTTATCTGATTGACGAAATGATAACTCCAAATATCGTCCAATATTTTAAAGAAAACATTGAAAATATGTACATTTTTCCCGAAAAATCATATGCCGACTATAACGCCCTCATCAGTCAATATTATATTGGAAACAATATTACTGTTTTAGAAAGAATCCATCTATTAAAAGTGCTATCCTCTATTTATAATGTGGATCTTTATACATACAGCGATACTAAAAACTTACCTTCCATACATGTGCACCACGGTGCCGATGCGATTACGGAAATGCCTCTCATCTTCCATCACAGCCAAATTAATCTGAATCTGACTGCACGTCCGATACGAAATGGCGTACCACTTCGCATATGGGATGTACTTGGCTGTGAAGGTTTTTTACTTACCAACTATCAAAATGACCTATTGCAACATTTTATCCCGGGAGAGCACCTTGATATCTATACGAGCGAGGAAGAACTTCGTGAGAAAACTGCATATTATCTTGCACATCCAGCAATAACGGAAGAAATCGCACATAATGGTTATGAATATGTGAAAAATCACCATACTTATAATATCCGTTGTGATGAATTAATTCGAACCGCTTTTGCACATTAACTTCTTTGTACCTTCAGATTTATTCTGAAGGTGTTGTTTTTTAAGAAAAGTCTTCCATAATTAATGGTAAAACCTCTTTAAACCGTTGTATTGCCTCCTGATAGGCTTTCAGCAATTTCTGTCCCTGCTCTACAAAATCATTTATGAGTTTTAATGCAGACTCATTTTTCTTATACTTTAATAATTCTCCTTGTATTTGATAATCTGTCTGGGCAATATATACCTGCAACATACAACTTACAAAAGATGCGTCTATTTTTTCATTATACGCTGCAATCTCATCCATCGCTTTTTTCATCTGCATGGAATTATGCTTTCCTTTTCCATTCAGGCTGTCCACTTTTCTGTAAAGCTTTTGTGCTTCCTGAATCAATTTTCCAAGTTCCTCTATTTTTTCTGGCATTTTCCGTATCTCACCTGCAAACTGTTTTCTCTCTTCCTCCGTAAAATATGGTTGCTTATCCAGCAACTCCGCTGCATCAAATTCCTTTTTACAGTACCGTCCTATCGCTTCTGACAAAGTTACGAACTCTGTTCCGGCTATCTTAGCTCCACCTTCGGTTGCATTGATCACTTTCAAATCGTCATAGGCTGCAATATATTTTTCAATCCATTTGCGATACATATTCATATTGGTTTCTGTCATTACCATATTCCCAAAATTATCTTCTACTTCGATATATGTCTTTTTATTCGTATCAACCTTATTATTCTCCTTTCCATAAGCAGCCTCTGTATGTTCCACTCCTCCCGGATAAGCCAGATCCTGCCCGACAAGAATAATCGTCCGAAATCCCATTTCATAAAGTAGCGATAATGCATTGTTTGCAACGGAACCTCCTGTTGGAAGCTGCATAGACTTTTTGCCCAATTTTTCTATAATCCTTTTTACATAAGTCTGATCATCAATTTCATAAAAATGTCTTGCATGATTTTTTTTCACTACCTCCGTATTTGAGTTCATGGATAATACAATCGGTATATTTTCAAATTCCTGGTTTTGAAATAACTTTAATGGTTTTCTGGAGTCAATGCTAATTGTCAGATCGGGCACGATTCCATGCTCGAATACTGTATTTAATGCCGTATCTACCACCAGCAAAAATGCTTTTCCTTTGGCTTTTTTTAGTTCTTTAACATTTTTATCTAAAGAAGGTCCCGCTGCAACCAGCAGTGCCGGAATCTCTCTCGTTTCTCCTGTACTTATAGCATCCATCAACTGGACGATCGAATTAGATTCGATCATATCTTTGACAAGTCCATATGTGTTATGCTGCATCTCCACGCCTCTTAATATCATAGTATTCCGTGTAAATATAATAGACTCAACTACACTCTTATATATATCTAACATTTCCTGATATTCCTGCCGGAAAAGCTGCAAATAATTTGGTAAAACTGCCTGCACCACCAATTGAAAATTTGAGTAATCTAATATCGACTGTAATGCATGGAAGAAATACTCCTCGCAAATATTTTTCACAATAATACATACATTCTCTTTTTCTGCAAGTTGTGCCACCTCGTCGTAATGCATTGATCTCCAAAAGATTTCCTGACTTGGTTCATATATAATGACTGTGCAATTCGGTTTTTTTTGGCACAATCTTAACACGCTTTTTCCATCCGCTAAGCCATACACGATAATGATACTATTATCATTAATATCATCACGATCAAACTGCCCTGCCCATTCCTCTGCGGCTTTCTGTGTATCATAGAAACTGTTCAATGGATAAAATCTATTATTTTTCTCTACCGACAGAATTGTCCCCTGCTCTGTAACCGTATCAATGACGTGATACAGATCATTTCTGTCTTTATATAACTTCTCTATTTTTTCTACGGACAATGCAATTAGACAATTTGCCATCCCACGTACTGTTCTCTTTGCATTTTCTCGAAACTCCATACTATTCTTCTCCCAACTCCAAATATACCTGCAACGCATTACTTACTTCATATTCTAATGTATCTGCCAGCAATACTTCATCTTTTTGTGTATATGCCTCATTCAGATTCTGCAACTGCTGCAGTAAGATATCCATAGGGAACTCCTCGCCTTCATTCATCTTCTTCTGTGCCCAGTCTACCAGTTCTGTCATTCTATACACCAGCTCCTGTATATGTTCATTTACATAATCCCATGCTCCATCTGTCGCCTGCCTTAAAGACAATACCATTTTTTCTATGACCTGCAAAGTATTCTCTATTTCTCTTTTCTTACTCATGTTACCTCCGTTATTGTGAAAAAAATAGGACCGGCATTGCCGATCCTATTTATAATTCTACAGTTATGATTACTGTAACAAAGAAAGTACTCCCTGAGTAGACTGGTTAGACTGAGCAAGCATAGACTGTCCTGCCTGTGCAAGGATGTTATTCTTGCTGTATTCTACCATCTCTTCAGCCATATCTGTATCACGGATACGAGACTCTGCTGCCTGAGTATTCTCAGCAACGTTATCTAAGTTCGCAACTGTATGCTCTAATCTGTTCTGCAGTGCACCTAATGCAGAACGCTGTTTAGAAACCTTTGCAATAGCAGTCTGGAATGTACTCATTGCTTTTCCTGCACTTGTAAATGTGTCGACTTTTTTGAGAGCATCTGTAATACCAAGAGTAGCTGCATTCATAGCACCAATTGTAATGCTAATCTTTTGACCATTCAATGCACCAACCTGAAGCTGTTTATCCTTGAATCCACCAGAAAGTAAATTCTGTGTATTGAACTGTGTTGTAGATGCAATACGATTAATCTCAGATGTAAGGGCATCAATTTCAGACTGGATAGCTGTTCTATCAGATGTTGTATTTGTATCGTTAGCTGCCTGTGTAGCTAATTCATTCATACGCTGTAAGATAGAATGCGCTTCATTTAAAGCACCTTCTGCTGTCTGGATAAGAGAGATACCATCCTGTGCGTTGTCAGAAGCTTTATTAAGACCTCTGATCTGGCTTCTCATTTTCTCAGAAATTGTTAATCCTGCTGCATCATCTGCTGCACGGTTAATTCTGTAACCGGAAGATAATTTCTCTGAAGATTTTGCCTGCTGACCTGTTGTGATTCCTAACTGTCTGTTAGCGTTCATCGCTGTAAGATTGTGCTGTACTACCATTATTTTTTCCTCCTTGAATGTAATGCAGCATCCATGCTGCATTTTGTACTTTATGTACTTGTTTTGTTATATTAGGTTTCTATTCTCCCAGCCGTACGCTCTGCTTGAACTTTCACCTGCAAGTAATTTTCTTTACTTGACTAATATATCGGAGATTCCCTCCAATACTTTATAGTAAAAAAAGTTTTTTTCTTTTTTTCTATCAATTATTTTTTATTGTCAAGAAAATGCGGTTCCACATAGCCCTTCTTCATCATATTCTTGTAGTATTGATTCACAACTTTCTGGCTGGAACGGATTTCTTTTACCTGCTTTTTCACACTGGCAAATTTCTGCTCCATAAGCTGCTTATTGCGTGCTTCCTGTGTCTGAATCTCCATGCTTTTTTCTGTGAGCGCACGTATACTGTTCTGCATCTGAAGGATTTCTTCTTTATAAAGTTCTTTGTTCGCCTGTAATTCTTCGCGAACTTTTTCGTAAAGCTTCTCAAATCCATTGTCCAATAATTCTAATTGTTCAATCAGCTCTGATTTTTCTTCCACTGTTTTGTCAAAATCATCTGGATCTAAAGACGGATTCTCTAATTCTTCCTTCTGACGCTTATTGATCTGTATGATGCTATTCAAAACCTTCTCTTTTTTCTGAAGACTTTGTAGCATAATTGCAATGTACTGGTTTTCTGCCATAGCACCATTCTCCATTATTTTATCTTATTTTGCTCTTGCGGTACGCATGACTTCTTTCCACGTATCACGCATAGTACGAAGATGCTTTAAAACTTCTTCCATGATTTCTTTGTCTTTCTTCATATTTGCTTCACGAAGTCGGATCATTAAATAGGAATAAACCTCATCGAAATCTTTTGCAACCGGATATTTATGATCTAAGGTTGACTGGAATTCTTCTATAATGTGCTCTACTTTCATGATGTTAGTGTGAGCCTTCATAATATCTTTTTCTTCAATTCCCACGATTGCAAGGTTTGCAAATTTGATTGCTCCCTCATACAACATCAATGTCAGCTCCGCTGGTGATGCTGTCATAATTTTATTGTTAGCGTAAGCTGCGTATCCCTGATTTGCTAACATAGTGCCCTCCTGGTTTTGTCATATTAAGCAGAGCAGATAATATATCCGCTCTGCTTTGTATTTTACTATTCAATATATTTGTTTTGCAATCATCTTAGTACAAGTTCACTTACTCATCAACTGCCAAATAAACCACTTAACGATGATGTCTGGCTGTTCAGTTTAGAAAGTGCCGTCTCCATAGAAGAGAATTTTTTATAATAATAATCTTCTTTGTCCTGTAACTTTTCTTCCCATTTCTTGATCAGATCTGTATAATCACTATACTCAGATGCCATCTCTTTATCATTATAAACTGTATAAATACTGCTTAATGATGACATCTGCATTTTCTTATGAACCGAATTATAAAGATTAGACGCCAGTCCCTGCATGAAATTGATCACTGTATCCGGATCATTGGTAATTGCAGTCATCAGCTTATCTGCATTCTGCTGATTTGCCGGTGCATTCAGATATCCTAATGTCTTGATTCCAAAATTGGACAAATACATTTTCTTTCCGTTTACCTCAACCGCTCCGCTCATTGCAGAAGTCATGGCGCTCATAAGGCTTTCCAGATTATCGTCACGTCTCAGCAGGGAATCTTTGATTTTCTGCTCCCATTTCTCTACTTCTGTGTCAGACATTGCATCTTTTTCATCATCTGTCAGAGGCTCATAGCCCTTTGCAGAATCTGCATTGTACAGGGATGTGATCTCATTGATCAGGCTGTTGTACTGTGACAGGAAGTCTTTGATCTTATCATAGATTCCCTGCGTGTCAGTAGATGTTGTGATGCTGATTGCATTCGCATCTCCATCACCAGTTACAACCTGTGCTGTAATGTTTAATCCATTGACTGAAAAGTTATTGGTACTTCCTGTATATTGGATACCATTTAATGTAATCTCTGCATCACAGCCATCGATTTTCCTAGCATCTGTATTGTATTCAATACTTGTGTTATTTGCAATGTCGTGTGCTGACTGTACCTGTTTTACAAATGAAGTAATCGCAGCATCTTTTTCTGTACCGTCTTCCATTGCGGCAATATCAGCGAGCACCTGATTATTATCCATGGTCTTCTGGCTGGTATTCATTGTCGTTTTGTTGGTAGCGATAGCAGCGGCAAATGTATTGGTAAGATCTGTTACGCCCTGTGCCGCATTTTGGGCATAAGCCGTATGTACTTTATCGATAATGCTCTTTCTGGAATACTCATTACTATCCTCTAAAGTGGTATCAGCCGTATTTTCATAAGTATTCACTGTGCCGACATTCGTTGCCAATGTAGAGAGATATGAACTCATATCTTCGTCTGACAATTTCATTTCATCCTGTGCCTTTTTTGCCAGATCTGTATAAGCGGTCGTTCCGGATTTTGCGTTGCTCAACTCGTTAGAGTCCTTGGTATAAACGGTCTTTGTCGCCTCTTCTTTTTTGCTGGCTTCAAAAGCGACCGTTTTCCCATCAGCTGTCTTTTCCCAGCTGCCGTTGACTTTTCTTCCTGTTGTCTCAACTAAATTGCTGCCATCCACAAAATATTTTTTTCCTTCTTTATCTACATAAAGTCCGTTCTCATCTTCGCTGTACTCATTGCCGTCTGATGCAGTGATCTTGTTGTATTTTACTTCACTTGCTGTAGCAGTATAATATTTTGTTACAGAATCAGTTGTCTCACTCTGGATGTAGCTTTTATTCCCACTTGCATCTGTATAAGAATAAATGACGCTTCCATCATCGTTTGTCTTTTCAGTCTTATAAATATTGCCATTGCTGTCCATGACAGACTGTGCGCGATCCGTTGCGGACATCTGCACCAGCTTCACCATCTGATTCTGCTCTGCCTCACTTAATCCGCTCTTTGCAAATGCATCTTTCATTGCCGCATACGCAGATGCATAACCATAGCCTGCGCTTATGTTGCTGTTCTTGGCATCAGCTGTCTTATATGCGGTCTGGGCATCCTGATAGGCTTTGATCGCTTCATTTACTTTTGCTGTGATACCTGACTGCGTTCCATCACCATAATACTGCATGTAGGTTTTATAGGTTGCGTCTGTTGCATCTGATTTTACATTCAATCCCAGTTTCGACAACGCATTCGCCCCATCCACGTTGCCACCGGTCAGTGTAAAGTCATTGTCCTTACCGGTATCTTTGGAGCTCACGAAGATACGTTTGTTGATATCATCATAGCTTGCATTCACGCCGGCTTCTTTCAAAGAATCGATAAAACTGTTGACCGTAGTGCCCTGGCTGACTTCGATAGTCTTCTTTGTGCCATCACCTTTTGTCAAGGTGATCGTACCGTTTCCGCCTGTGTAGCCCAACTCAGCGAGTGTGGTTCCGGTTGTAGTGCTGTCATCTAATTTACCACCGGTCAGGTATCCTGCCTGTGCTACCTTAAGGATGTTGAGCTTCTGGGTACCATTTGGTGCAGAGCTGCTGGCTGTAACCGTCGCTTTTGTGGAATCAGATACTTTGGTTGATTTCAAATTGTAGTTTTTAGAGAAACGCAGACTGTCCAAGCTTGTATAGAAGCTGTATACTTTTGTGTTTAAAGTCTTCCATGCGTCCTGTTTCCAAGAGAGCTTGGTCTGTGCTTTTTTGTATTTATTGGTCTTGTAACTGTAAGAAGATACTAATGCGGAAATGATTGCTTCGGTATCTAATCCTGAGTTCAAACCTGTGATTCTGATTGGCATAATCCTGCTCCTTTCAGTTTTGTAACTTATTTATATCATTTTCTGTTTGCATCTGTCACTTGTCTATTGCTGCTCCTGTCTTTTGGACAGTGATCTACAGTTTCTTATCCACTAATAATCCTGCCATCTCCCAGACTTTTGCGATCATGTCCAGGGTTTTCTCCGGCGGATATTCTTTCAGGACTTTCTTCGTGTCTTTGTCAACGATCTTGATAGTGACACGGTTGGTTGCATCATGGATTCCGAAGACTGCCTCGGAATTGTGCGCCTTTTTATTGATCTCGTCAACTGCTTTCCTGATCTGGGAATTCTCGGAGATCGTCTGCTTTGCCTGACTGTCGTCCCGGTTTCCGTCTTTGCCGTTTTTGTCAGTCTCTTTCGTGTCGATCTGAATGGTTTTCTTCATGAGATCGTCAGAAGCTGCTGCGTTGGATGCAGTTTCCACTTTTGCCTGACTCTCTGCTTTTACATCTGATGCGGATGAACTTCCCGCGTAGGACATCCCTGCCCCTTTCATAGCCTCTATTGCCATTGTTCTACACCTCCGTGTGCATAAGCTTGTGTTCTTCCATGGTTGCGGTCCGGATCTCTACAAATGCCGGAACGCTTATTTTTCTAAATCATATATCGGTAGTTTTCCTGTAAAATTAATAGCTGTCATGCAATTTCCTGCTTTGTGCCGCTGTTGTTATCTGATCAGGGTTTCATTTTAGCAAAATATAGGATATAATTCAATCGCACCGGAAATTGAGCCCGCAATGCGTTTATGTTTTTTACTATTATAAATAGGAAAGGATATTGTTTATTATGTTATATATCATGAGACACGGAAAAACTGACTGGAATGCAGTCCACCGCCTGCAGGGAAGCGAAGATATTCCTTTAAATGAAGAAGGCCGCCAGATGGCGAGAGACGCGCGGAAAAAGTATGGGGATCTGCGATTTGATATCTGCTATTGTTCGCCCTTGCAGCGTGCGCAGGAGACTGCTGAAATTTTTCTGGAAGGGAGCGGCACGTCGATCCTGACAGACGACCGCCTCCGCGAGATGGGATTTGGCATGTATGAAGGAACAGAACATGTCACACAGAAACCGGAATGTCCGGTATACACGTTGTTCCATGATCCTGTCCATTATCATGCTGTAGATGGTGCGGAAAGTCTTGAGCATTTGTATGCCCGCAGCGGCTCTTTTATCCACGATGTTTTAACGCCGGAAGTTGTTTCCGGAAAAAATGTACTGATCGTCGCCCATGGAGCCTTAGACTGCAGCCTGATCTGCCAGTATGAAGAGATTCCTCTTGAGCATTTCTGGGATCAGCTGCTCGGAAACTGCGAGCTTAGAAGATTAGTTTCATCAGCCAATGTGTGAAAACAGATACTGCAGAACGTCATCTGTAAATTTTATCGCATGCACACCAATGAATGTGGAGCCGTCTTCCTGCTTTTCTTCGCGGGAAACCTCCGCATACATGATCAGTGTTTCTGCCACAATGATCACCTGTTTTCCGAGAAGGCCTTCATGCCCCTCCGGCACACAGATTCCCATGCCTAACGGACTGATGTCTTTCACGTCCACGTAAATTTTTTCCTGTGTATCGCAGATTACGACAACACCATTTGTCTTGTATTCTACCCTCGATATTTCTCTTCTTTCTTCCATGAGTACCCCCTGTTTTTATCATTTCTGTCCTGACTGCCCTGTACAGGCAGAATTGTCTGTATCAGATCGTCTGCATTATTCAAAGATCTCCTGTACATCATCCAGATTTCCGTCTCCGGTGAGAAGCAAGGTCACTCCGCTCTCCGCCTGGCTGATATCCGTGGTTGCCTCAACGCAGAGTTCGCCGTTCTGATTATAAAGTGCCCACTGAAAATCTGTGATCTCCACCGGCCACTCTACCGGCATGGAAACAGACTGTCCATCTGCGATTGCACTGATATTGTATTGTTCGCCGCTGATCGGATCGATCACAGAAAACATCCCAATGTCGATGCCGCACTCGTTTGTGGCTGTGATGATGATGCTTTTACGTTCTGCATATTCAGAAGATTCTGTGCTTTCCACGGCTTCTACTGCCACTTGGGCTGTACCGGCTGCTTCCGTTGACTCTTCCGATCCGCCGACGGTTTCCGCAGGTTCTTCTGTCGTTTGCCGGCTGTCTCCGGATGTCTGCTCCGTGGCGACTGACGCCTGATCCTGATGATCTGTTTCTCCGCAGGAAGTCAGGAGCATTATGCCAAGAAGCATGCAGATTATGAGTGTTTTCTTTTTTTTCATAGATTTTGTTTCCTTGTATACAAATTGCGGGTCATATTTTTCCTGTTTTCAGAATACTCCGTATTTTATTTTTTTGCAATGGATGTTTTAGAAAAGGCGCACCTTTTGGATGCGCCTTACTGTTAAAATTTATTTCTCATCTTTCTGAGCTGCTTCTGCTTTTTTCTTTTTATTTCTGCGGTACATTTCCTCGCCGGTTACACCAAGAAGTGCAATGATGAGTAACCACCACCAGGACATTTTCTCCTGCTGTTTGTTTTCTACTGCGCCAGCCTCTGCTGCAAGTGGAGTTTCCTCATCGGCAATTGTCGTGCTCTCCTGTGCTCCGTTCGCTGCAAGAGGTGTCTCCTCGTCCGCAATTGTCACATCTGTGTCAGCGTCCGCATCTGTATCAGCATCAGCTGCGGCATTGGCATTTGCAGCTACTGCTGTTCTCGTTGCTGCCGCCGGTGTTGCAGCTGCTGCAAGCGCTATCGGTGTCTCTGCGATCTCGACCGGTGCTGCTTCTGCTGTGGCTGTTGTAACGGTTGTGGCTGTACTTGCCGGAGCCGCTGCTGTAGTTACAGTTCCTGCTGGGGTTGTGGCTGCGCCGCCCGGTGTCGTCTCAGTGCCGGATGGGGTAGTTGTGCCGCCCGGTGTCGTTGTGGAACCGCCTTCGCCCGGAGCCGGTGCAGGGGTGAGTTCTGTGATCTTATCAGCCAGTGTTTCTCCTGCAATTCCTAACTTATCTGTCAGGTCTTTTGCCATGTCCTCTGCCTCTTTTAATTTTATCTCTGCCGCGCTGATCTGTCCCTCTAACTCTTTTACCTGATCTGCTGTGTAGTTCTGGCTTGCAAGAAGTGCTGTAAGCTTATCCTTTAAGCTGTCCGCATCTGCTTTTGCTTTATCAACTTTTTCCACCGCATTCTTTGCTGCATCAATGATCGCATCCGCTTTTGCTACTTTCTCTGCTCTTTCAGCCTCCGCTTTTAATGCTGCATCTTTGAAATCATAGAAGCTCTTTAAGCTTTCATGTCCCGGGAAACGATTATCATCTTTTCCGGTGAGCCAGATTCCTTCATTGATCTCTCCTGTTTTCTTATATTCATCATAATATTTGTTGCTTGTATAAGCTGTTTTTTCCTCTGCCTTGGCAGTCTGATTGTATTTCTGTGTTTCCACGGTCTGCGCACCAAGATCTTTGGAATTTTTCTGCTGATAAGTTCCGGTGTAGGAAACGGATAAGGTTGTGGAGCTGTTCTTCTCGTCAACAACTGCCTGATCCGTTGTCTTCTCTCCCTCTGTGAATGTGTCATCGGCATAATGGATTTTGATTGCTACGTTGGAGTTATGTTTTCCATTCCAGCCTTCATAACCGTTAATATGCAGATCTCCAGTTTTCAGGTTGTCTTTAATCTTCTTATTCTGGGAAACCGCATCTCCAAGAAGTTTTTCTGCATCTGCTTTTGCAGCATCATATGCCTGATCCTTTAACTCTTCCAGATTTTTATTATCTGCTGCATTTACAGCATTTGTCTTGGATTCCACAGCGTTTGCTTTTGCAGTCACTGTCTGCGAATAAGTAATAACGATCGTGCCTGAAAATACGTTTTTATAAGCAGCAGAATCTGCACCCCAGTCTACCCATCTGCCGGAAGTATTTTTGTACTTATCTACAGCATTCACTTTTGCATTATCTGTATTAATACTTTCGATCTTATAATCGCCGCCAAGCAGGTTCTCTAACGCCTCTTTGTTGGTGAATTTAGCAAAAAGTTCCTTTGCTGCAATCTCGGCATTTTTCTTCTCATATTTATCGTTATCATTATTGATTTTTTTCATTTCAACAACAATTTTCGATAAATCAATAGTTGTCGTAAATGTAGTTTTCTGGCTTACGGTCACATCTGCAGTCGCTGTTGCGCTCATGGACGTCTCGACATCTTTATCTCCGTCTTTCAATGCTGCTTTTTTATCGGCCAGATCCTTTTCTGCTGCCTCGACATTGTCATATGTCTTATCAGAAGATAATTTAGTTTCCGTGTATGTGATCTCGGAAACGTTTTGTTTTACCGTTTTGACCAGTTTGCCATTTTCATCCACTGAATAGGTGGTCTTTTTCTCACCGGAAGTTTCATATTGTTCACTGTTATAGTTATCGTTCACCTCAACGTCCTTAGAAGCTGAGTCGACCACATAGAACTGTCCACCTATATTTACGATTGTGTATACCACTCCGTTATTCTCATAAACTGCGGTATCCTGATCATTCTGAAGCTTATCTGCCGGGAAGTTCTCTGCATTGATATTGAATGCAAGGCTTCCGTCTGTGCCCTTCACATCGTAGGAAACCACTTCTTCTGCCTTCTCGAAAATAACAAGATCATCGCGGGTATCGTTGAGCTTGTAGTTCAGATATACGGTTTGTGTGTCACCTGCCACATCTTTGTAAGTCACCTCACAATAGTTTTTGTTATCATTCCGATTCCAGGTCCACTTGCAGTCAACAAGTTCTCCCTTGGCAAGTTCCGGAATGTAGTAATTCTTAAGGATCACTTTGAACAGCTCATCTTCTTTTCTCCAGTTTGTGGAGGTATCCCCTGCACGTTCTTTTTCCAGAGCGATGATCTCAAGTGCTGCTTTCTGTGCATCGGTAAGCTCCGGAATTGCTGTTTTTGCTTCCTCTGCTGCCTCCTGAAGAGCCTTCGCTTTCTCCTGAACTGCTGCAAGATTTGCTGCGGCTGCCGCTGCCTCGGTACTTGCTTCGGCAACTGCTGTATCATAAGCTGCCTGTGCCGCCTTAAGCTCGTCTAACGCTGTATTGTATTCGGCTACTTTGCTGTCATAAGCTGCTTTGGCAGTCTCATACGCTTTCTGTGCATCGCCTACAATACCAGCTGCCTGATTGTAAGCATTCTTCGCCTCCTCAATGTCTGTTGCAGAATCAATTCCGGCTTGTGCTTTATCAAATGCGTCTTGTGCTTCCTGCTGCTCTTTCTTTGCATCATCCGCAATTGTATTTGCCTCATCTGCTTTTTTATCTGCCTTATCAAGAGCTGCGTCGGTATCTGCTGCGGCATCTGACGCATCTTTTATGCGATCCATTGTTTTGTCAACTATTTCTTCTGCCACATTCACATCTGTACCGCCTTCGAATGTTCCGTTTGCGGTAGCATCCAATACGCCTGCTGCATCTTTTGTTGTCTGGTCTGCGCCACTGTCATCCGCAATTGTTGTATCAACTGCTGCATTTACCGCATCCTTTGCTGCTTCTGTTGTTTTGCTCGTTTCTTCAGCGGCTTTCTGAACTTCTCCCACCTGTTCTGCTGCAGATTTCTGTGTTGTTACAGTTGTTGTACTCTCTTCCGGTGTTGTTTCACTGCTATTCTGTCCATCTGCATCCTCAGCAAATGCTGCAATCGGAGTAGATAATGCCATCATTGCTGCCAGTCCGACCGATAATGATCTGATCACGTTTTTGCTGGCTTTTTTGGTTAATTTTACGCCTGTAGCGTTTTCCATCATTTCCTTTTTCATCTGTATAAACCTCTTCCTTCCATTTTAATGTTTATCTCGCTGCACTTTTGCCAAGGCTGCAAAAAAACATATTTATCCTTTTTGTTATACTAACTATAACATTCAGGGCGTTACATAAAGTGTTATAAAAAGAACTAATTTTTGAAAAATCAGAGGTTTTATAGTAGTTCTTCTAATAAACGACGCAGCATTTATAATTTAGCAGTGTTGCACGGTCTCTTTTGTGTAAGTTGCAAGATATTCCCGGGCTTGCTGCGGAGTTATTGCAAGTTTTTTCTGTAAACGTTCTAAAATGGTTTTCTCCGAAAGACCAAATTCGTATCCTGCCGCAATGATTTCTTCCGCTCTTCCTTCCGCTCTTCCTGCCTGTTCTCCCTCTTTCCATGTCTCTTCAAATACGGTAAACATTTCATTTTCTCCTTTCCGCTCCAATAATTGATAATCCAGTTTACTGTTCATTACACTTGTCACTGTCCTGATCACAGTTGTATCGACATGATTCTTTTTAACATAATGAATCGCCTGCTCTTTTCTTTTTCCAGGTGTCTCCCTTTTATTGATCAACATTCCCACTAAATTGAACAAGTCTCTGTTGTTGACATTATGTAACTTTAAATTATTATTTCCAGCCTCGATCAATATCATTTTATAATCATTTACATAACGACTGAATTGCTTGGGAATATCTAACATCCCATGTAATGATACTGCGCCATCCCACGATCGTTCACCATAATAAATAACAGCCGTGATCACTGGTATAAATTTGTCTGTTTTTCTCATTTTAGACAAAAATTCATCCGAAGATAATCCCTTGCCATTCTTATACTTTGCTGCATTATTATCATACTGCTTTTTGTATGCTCCATAGTCATAACCCATTATTCTCATAGGCATTGCGTAATGAATATGTTCCTGACTCTCCATCCCAAGCATCACAAAATTGATCCCATATCTGGTAGATTTCTTGCAAATTGCAATATTATCCCGTGAAGCTTTCAGTGTTTCTGCATAATTTTTATGCTCCAATATAGAAGATTCATCTGTATCTAAATCTTCTAATTCTTCCGGTCTGATAACCGTTTTTCCATCAAACAGAACCGCATTAAAAAAATCTGAAAACCGTTCCTTGTTTTCCCAATACTTTTTTAATACTACATCTGGTTTGTTATTTCTTTTTTCTTCTAACAATAATATTCTCCTTCGATTATACTATGTACTGCATTTTTCTTTCAATAATAAACTCATGTTCACTTACCATTTGCTATATAGTTGTGGATATTGGGAATCCATGCCGATCCAGCATATATGATTTCACTCATTTGATAAAAAAAGATTTTTGCTTTACGCATTTTTAGAGTAACGGATTGCTTATATTCTGTCAAGGGATTTAAAAAAATTAAGCCAGAGGAATTTTCATGTTTTTCCTCTGGCTTAGTTTTTGATTTGTTTAATCTGTCAGATTTTCTTTCAAAGTCTTGCGCACTGCGCCCGGGCCTGCGATTTCTTTTACAAATAATTCTTCAATTTTCTCTCCGATACCGGCTTTGTAAAGATCGATGCCGAAAATATTTTCATTGGATAAAATACTCTTTAACTGTCCTGTATAGGATTCTTTCTCACCAAATTTTACATCTTTTAAGGCAGCTGTTAATTCTGCAAGCATTGGATCAGAAGATAATTCAAACTTTTCTCCCTTATCATCGACGCCAAGCAGATATCTGCACCATCCTGCAATTGCAAGTGGAATTGCTTTTAACTTCTCCGCATCCCCATACTGAGCCACATAGGCTTTGATCGTTTCGCCATAGCGAATGCCTACTTTCTGGGAGGTATCTGTTGCGATACGCTGCGGTGTATCCGGCATAAATGGATTTGGAATACGCACATTGATAACTTCATCCACAAAAGCTTCCGGTGATAAGATACCAGGATCTGTAACCACCGGCATTCCCTCTACAGGGCCGATTTCATGGACAAGCCTGTTCAGTTCCTCATCTTTCATTTCGTCTGCGATCAGGGTATAACCTAAAACGCATCCGTAGACTGCAAGTGCTGTATGCAGTGGATTTAAGCAGGTTGTAACTTTCATGCGCTCTACTTTATTTACAGTATCCCGGTCTGTCATATAGACGCCTGCCTTTTCCAATGCAGGTCTGCCATTCGGAAAATGATCTTCGATCACAAGATACTGTGGTCCCTCTGCGTTTACAAACGGCGCTATGTATGTATTTTTTGAAGTGATGACCGGTGCAATATCCTCAATGCCAAGTTCCTCCAAAGATCTGCAGACGGATTCTGCCGGTCTTGGGGTGATCTTATCGATCATTGACCATGGGAATGACACCTGATCTTCATCTGAAATGTAATTTACAAACTCGCCTGTTACATATCCTTTTTTCTCCCACTCTTTTGCCATAGTCAGAATGGAATTTCTTAATTTTTCTCCATTGTGAGAGCAGTTATCCATGGAAACTACTGCAAGAGGAGCCTTTCCTGCCTGAAAACGCTCGTACAGCAATGCGCAGACAACCGCCATTGCAGACACCGGTTTTTCAGGTCCGTTGTCAATATCTTTCTGAATAAATGGAAAATAATTTCCATCCACTCCCTTCAACGCATATCCTTTCTCCGTGATGGTAAATGAGATCATCTGGAGATTTTTATCGGAAAAGATTTCTTTTAACCGATCCCACTCCTCCGGCACTTCTGACTGCGCTTTGATTGCCTCTGCCAGAGAACCTAGCACCTTTTTATCCGTTGAGCCGTCGGCTTTTAGTGTCACAGCTAAAACGAGGTTATCATACGGTCTGTATATTTTATCTACCACATCGAAATCAAACGTTTCCACACAGGTAATCCCTTTTTTCATCTCTCCGGAAGATATCAGAGTATCTGCGATCCCTCCGATAAAAATACGGAAAATATTTCCGGCTCCAAAATGTACCCACACCGGGTTTTTCTTTGTCTCTTCTGCCACTTTTTCAATATCATAAGAAGGAAGTCCGATTCCTGCGTTTTTCCACTGTTCTTTTTCCTGCAAACCCTGTAATGTCAGTTTCATCTCTGCTCTCCTTCCTTTTTTGCAGCTTCCCACAATCCGCGAAGATATGCTGCGCCTAATGCACGGTCATAAAGTCCATACCCCGGCATTGCTTTTTCTCCCCAGATCATTCTTCCGTGATCCGGACGGATTGGGCCATCAAACCCATCTTCATAAAGCGCTTTGATAATGGCATACATATCAAATGTGCCATCCTCGCTGAGATGTGCGCTCTCCTCAAAGTCTCTCATTCCATCGTTAAATCTCAGGTTTCTGATATGTGCAAAATGGATTCTGCCTTTTAACATATGAATGGTTGCGATCAGGTCGTTATTTAAGTTTGTTCCATACGAGCCCATGCAGAATGTCACACCGTTATGTTTATTTGGCACCATATCCATCATTCGTTTTAATTTTTCCTGTGATGAAATGATTCTCGGCAGACCGAACACACTCCAGCCCGGATCATCCGGGTGAATTGCCATATTTATATCATATTTGTCGCAAACCGGCATGATTGCTTCCAGAAAATATTTCAGATTCTCAAAAAGCTGATCCTCATCGATTCCTTTATATAATGCAAATAAATCCTTGATTTTTGCCATTCGCTCCGGCTCCCAGCCCGGCATGACTGTTCCATTCATGTCATCTTTGATCGCATCAAACATTTTCTCCGGGTCCATTTTATCAATTGCATCCTGATTATATGCCATTACCGTAGAACCATCTTCTCTCACACGGTCAAGTTCTGTTCTTGTCCAGTCAAATACCGGCATGAAGTTATAGCAAACCATATGGATATCTGCTTTTCCGAGATTTTCTAATGTCTCAATATATGCCTGGATATCATGGTCTCTGCCCGCTCCGCCTGTCTTGATCGCATCGCTGACATTGACACTCTCAATTCCTGCCAGATGAAGGCCTGCGTCCTCAACCTCTTTTTTCATTACAAGAATTTCATCCAGATTCCACACTTCTCCCGGCATTTTATTATATAATGTAGTAATGATCCCGGTTGCATAGCGTGTCTGTTTTATCTGTTCCAAGGTGACGGTATCATAATCTTTTCCGAACCATCTCATTGTCATTTCCATTTTTCTGATCTCCATTTCTATCTGTTATATTCAAAAACAACTGCGAAGTTTTAACCTGAATCAAAACTCCGCAATCACTGATTTATCCGAGGAAAAAGTTCATCGGAACCGTCACAAGAGACGGGAACAAAACCATAAGCAGTAATATCACTACCTCAGCCAGAAGGAACGGCCATATCGATTTTACCATTCTCTCCATGTTGATCTTTCCTGCGCCGCAGGCAACATTTAATACTGTTCCTACCGGTGGTGTAAGTAAACCTAAAACCGTCATTAAGATAAATACCACTCCAAAATATGCAACATCGATTCCTGCTGCTTTCACTGCCGGCAGTAATACAGGTGTCAGGATCATAATGGTAGGCGTTACATCCATGGAAGTTCCAACAAGGAGCACGATCAGGCAGATAATTAGCATTAATGCTACTGGATGCTCAATAAATGGTGCTAAAATTCCCGTAACAATGGATGGAACATTTGCCACTGTCATCATCCAAGAAGATACCATTGCTGCTGCAGCAAGAAACATGATTACAGAAGATGACTTTGCCGCAGAAACAAGGCATTCCATCAGCATGCTGATTTTTAATTCTTTGTATACAAACAGTCCGATCACTAATGCATATACTGCTGCGATAACTCCAGCCTCTGTCGGTGTAAATTTACCACTGCGCAGTCCAACAAGAATAAACACCGGAAGAATCAATGCCCAAAGTCCGTCAAGCAATGCTTTTGCAACCTGTTTTGCAGACTGTCTCTCTGCTTTTGCGAGGTTGTCTTTTTTCGCAATAAAGAACCATAATACACACAAAGCACCTGATAAATATACAGCCGGTGCAATACCACCCATAAATAATTTTGTAACGGAAACACCTGCCTGCACGCCAAAGATAATCATTGGTACAGACGGCGGCATGATCGGCGATAAAATATTTCCTGCTGCGATCAGTCCGGTACAGGTATCACGCTTATAACCGGCACGTACCATCATAGGAATGAGGATCGCTCCAAGGAATGCAGTGGAAGCAACAGCTGATCCGATCATACTTGCAAATAAGAGAATTGCCATGATTGCAACATAGCCCAGTCCGCCGCGGACATGTCCGATAATCGCATTCGCTGCATTTACAATACGCTTTGTAATACCGCCGGGGTTCATAAATTCACCTGCCATGATAAAAAACGGAACTGCCATCATGGAAAAGGAATCTGCACCAGAAAATAAATTCTGTGATAAAATCTGGGCATTAAAGCCATTCAGATATAACATCATACAAACACCACTGAATAAAAGTGCGAAGCAGATTGGAAGTCCAATCAGCATACCACCGATCAGGGCAGCTAAAAATATTACTAATGTCATGTTATTTTCCTCCCTCTTCTCTCAGTCTTCTTGCATATTCTTCATCCGAAAGATTCTCTGCACCATCTTTTGCCTCTGCAGCGATCTCATCATCATCCGAAGTGCTCATCGTAACAATCTCTGATATTTCAGATGGATTTTTCAGCGCATGGACGATGTTTATCACCGCCATGATCGCAATTGCCACGCCTGTGATGATTCCAGCAAAATATAATACAGAATATGGGATTCCGAGTGCTGCTGTTCTTGAGGCGGTATTCTGTGCCACCATTTTTTCAGAACCCCACACTAAAATAATCATTAAGATCGCAATAATTGTCTGGGAAACAATATACATTACCATCTGCACCTGCGGCTTCATTCTGCTGATGAGTGTATCCACTCCCAGATGTGCATTAGCACGCATTGCACTGATTGCTCCGATATAGGTAACGTATACAAAAAGGTATCTTGCCAGTTCTTCTGACCATGTCAGCCCGGCATTAAAAAAGGTTCGAAGTACAACATTTAAAAATACAAAGAACACCATTAAGCCGGTAAGAATACCTGTAAAATAATCAATACCTTTAAATAGCTTATCTACTAATTTGTTCATAGTCTGCTTCTCCTTACTCTACTTTAATGTCATCTACCATTTTTCTGACATCATCTACCCAGTCATACTGTGCATTCAGATAATCGTAAACCGGCTGTATTTTCTCTTTCATCACTTCTCTGTCCTCATCGGAAAGTTCTGTAACGACCAGTCCATTATCTTTCATAAACTGCTTATCATCTGAAAGCTGCTCCTCATATAAATCCCATGCGTAATCTGACGCTGCCTGTGAAGCCTCTTCAAATGCTTTCTGATCCTCTTCACTCAAGCTGTTCCAGAACTCCTCCCCTGCAAATAATTCCAAAGATGAAATGATATGATTTGTGTCATAAACATAATCCTGAACTTCGTACCAGCCTTCTGTCTTTACCGTAGCAAGCGGATTATCCTGTCCATCTGCCACTCCCTGCTCCAATGCAGTAAACACTTCACCCATATCCATGATAACAACGTTGGCTCCAAGACTTTCGGCAAGTTTCACATGAATTGGATTATTTGGCATTCTGAGCTTCTGTCCGTTGAAATCATCAAGGCTTTCCAGCTTCTTATTAGATGTAAACTCTCTGGCTCCGTTCGGATACCAGGAAAGCAGCTTCAATGGCTGTGTACTCTCAAGGTCTTCTGCAATATATTCCCCAAGTTCTCCCTGATAGCACACTCTTGCGTGTTCTACGCTGTCAAACAGGAATGGGAAATCCGGGATAGACATTTTCGGTGTTTCAGACCACATGGTTGTTCCGACTACGCACATTTCCACGATTCCACTTTTCGTATAGTCATATGTTACCTTTTCGCTTCCAAGTACACCGGAATTATAAATCTGGATATCATAACGTCCATCGGTCGCCTCTTCCACCATCGGTTTGAACACATCTGCCAATGCCTGTGCGGCTGGTGTCTGATCTGATACACAGACCGCAATTTTTACTAATTTACCTCCACTGTTTTCACCGGTCGCTGAGCAGCCTGTAAAAAGTCCTGTCATCATTGAACCGATCAGTAATGCACTTGCGCCTCTTTTAATCGCCTTTGCAAGTCCCATAATCACTTTCCTCCTAAATGAAATGTTTGTAAGTTGTTTCTGGCGTTTTGTTTGTATGCTAGTATGGTAGTTCATTTGCTTATTTTTTTCAATATGTATATTTTAACATATTATCATCCTGTTTTTTATGCATATTGCATAATATTACTTTGTTTTTTTCTTTTTTATTGACTTCTTTTTTCTTATGTAGAATACTAGTATGTAAGTTGTTTTGTGGCATTCCTAAATAATCAATCATCTATTTCAAATTAAGATAAGGAGACTATTATGAAAGCCGTACAAATTGTAAAACCAAATCAATTAGAAGTAATTGACATTGAAAAACCAGTTATTGATCCTAAAAATAATGTATTAGTAAAAATGACCGCTGCGGGAATCTGCGGATCTGATGTTGGAATTTATCATGGCACCAATGCTGCAGCTACTTATCCGCGTATTATCGGACACGAAATGGTTGGTGTCGTTGCAGAGGTTGGAGATAATGTTTCTTCTTTAAAAATAGGCGACCGCATTATCATCAATCAGGTAACAAGTTGTGGTCACTGCTACCCATGTTCCAAAAACCGTGGAAATGTATGTGACAACCTCAAAGTAAGAGGCGTACATATTGATGGTGGCTACCGCGAATATATCGCAGTTCCAGAATCTGACTGCTATCTTCTTCCAGATTCACTCTCCGATCAGGATGCCGTTATGATCGAGCCGACTACCATCGCTATCCAGTCCTGCACCCGTGCTGAACTTGAAAAAGACGACATGCTTCTTATTTATGGTGCTGGCGCACTTGGAAGCTCAATTTTAAAAATTGCACATACAATCTGTGACCATATCATTGTAGCAGATATTATGGATGACAAACTCTCAGAAGCCAGAGAACACGGCGCACAGTTTACGATCAATGCCGCAACTGAAGATTTTCAGGCGAAGGTGTTAGAATACACACACGGCAGAGGCGCCACCGTCTCTATCGATGCCGCATGCGTGAAAAATTCCCTCTTATTACTGCTTCAGGCTACCGGTAATGCCGGACGTGTTATTACTATGGGATTTTCCACCGCTCCGACCGAAGTAAACCAGTTCCTGATCACTTCCAAAGAGCTGGATGTGAGAGGTTCCCGCCTCCAGAATAAAATGTTCGGAAAAGCAATTGATATGATCAAAGAAGGTACTCTTGACCTGAACAATTCTATTTCGCATACATTTCCGCTTACAAAAGCGCAGGAAGCTTTTGATTTTGTTGACAGCAGAGATCCTTCCATCCGCAAAATTGTTTTTACTTTTGATTTTTAAAAATTATCTGGCAAAAGTTTTTATTTGATAGTATACTAGTATATTATTAAGGAAATGGGGAGAAAAAATGGTCATTCTTCAAAAGGAACGCTCTGAAAATTCCAGATCCTATGCTGTCAGAGTGCTCTTATATAACATCATTCATCTGGAATTGCAGCCCGGAACCGCTGTCAGTGAAAATGAGCTTTCCACCACACTGTCCTTGTCAAGGACACCGGTCCGCGAAGCTTTAATTGAATTAAACCGCATCGGTCTGGTTGAAATCCTACCACAGCGCGGCAGCTATATTTCCAAAATTGATTACAATATCGTAGAAGAATCGCGTTTTTTACGGCTTGTAACGGAAAATGCAATTTTAAAGCTTCTGTGTGATAAGATTGCAGATGCTGATATGGACGCCCTTGATTATAATATAAAAAAGCAGCAGCGCAGCCTCGAACAGAAGAATCGAGAGACTTTTCTGGAATTAGACAATGAATTTCATGAGCTGCTGTTCCGCGCTGCAGATAAAATGTGGTCTTACCATATTATCAAGGAACAGATGGTTCACTTTGACCGTCTCCGCTCCCTTTCCACAAAATCAAAGCAACACGATTATGTATTAAAAGACCACGAAGATATTTTGTATGCAATCAGACGACATGATAGTGAAATGGCAGAAATGCTTATGACCCGGCATTTAACCCGGCATTTATCGGAGAAAAAAGAATTGCTAACAATGTATCCTGATTATTTCACAAATAATTAAGACTGCCGATCATATAACCGGCAACTTTTGAAAAGACTGTCCAGAAATTGGCAGTCTTTTTCTCTTGTTAATTTCCCGTTTTTAGGGAAATTATGTTTTTATTTCTTGTTTATTTCCCAAAAATATCATATTATAGGAAATATAGAATAATTGCATATGCAATGGAGGGCATTATAATGGATAAAAAATTTTTGAAGGCAAAAGATATTGCCCAGCTTTGGGGAATTACTCCCCGGAGGGTAAATCAGCTCTGCACTGCCGGTTTTATTAACGGTGCATACAAAGAAGGAAGATACTGGTTGATCCCTTCTGATACAACAAAACCGGAAATCCTTCGAAACAAACAAACCCCACCTTTGTCCGGCAGATTACTCCCATGTCCGGTTGGAATCACTTCATATAAAGAAGTTTCCAAAGAATGCTATTATGTCGACAAAACGCTTCTCATAAAAGATATAATTGACGACCACAGCAAGGTTTATCTTTTCACAAGACCGCGCCGTTTTGGGAAAACACTTACCATGGACATGATCCGAACCTATTTTGAAAAAACATCCACAGATACATCCATATATTTTTCAGATAAAAAAATCTGGAATTGCGGAGATGCTTACAAGCAGCTTCAGGGGACTTATCCGGTCATTTTTCTGTCTTTTAAAGATGCACATCAGACTAACTGGACTGATATGTACCGCAGTCTGTGTTTTACCTTAAAAGAAGAATTTCTTCGCCATATAGAACTTTTATCAAGCAAAGCAATTAATGAATACGACAAAAAATACATTCACAATCTCATAAATGATGTCGCTGATTCTACCGATTATCAGTTTGCTCTTGGCAAGCTTTCTTCTTTACTTGCCACACATTATAACCAGAAAGTTATTATTATTATTGATGAGTACGACACGCCAATCCAACAAGGACACTTATATCATTATTATAATGAAGTTGTCGGTTTTATGCGGAATCTTTTCTCCTCCGCTTTAAAAGACAATGAGAATCTGGAATTTGGCATTTTGACTGGAATACTCCGCATTGCAAAAGAAAGTTTATTCAGTGGTTTAAATAATCTTGTTGTAAACACGATTTTGGATGACAAGTACTCAGAGTATTTCGGTTTTACCGTAAACGATATATCAAATATGGCAGCTTACTATGGAATGGCAGAAAAACTTTCAGAAATTAAAGAATGGTATGACGGTTATCTCTTCGGAAATACAGAAATATATAATCCGTGGTCTGTGATTAATTATTTTAACAATAACTGTAAACCAAAGGCTTTCTGGTCCCGAACAAGCGGCAATGAAATTATTGGTGAACTGATCCGCAGTTCCGACAAAGAAGTGTACGAAAGTCTCTCACTTTTACTGCAGGGAAAAGAAGTGCAATCCATTATTAATACGGATATTATTTACCCGGAGGTAAATGCTGACTCTGACACAATCTACAGCTTTCTGCTTGTCGCCGGATATCTGCGTGCCACAAGTGTGATCAGTGAATTTAATGACAACCCGATTTGTTCTCTTAAACTGCCTAACCGCGAGATAAAAAGTGTTTTCCAAAAAGAGATTTTGGATAATTATAATACCTTATTTAACGGCTCCCTGCTCCGAGATTTCGAACTAGCTCTGCGAACAGGTGATACTGCTCTTTTCACTGACACTTTGCAAAAATATCTCTTGCAGTCTGCCAGTACTTTTGACACTACAAACGAAAATTTTTATCACGGAACTGTTTTCGGAATGTTGGCAATACTCTCAGACCGATATTATATCTCTTCCAACAGAGAATCCGGCGAAGGGCGTTTTGATATACAGCTTGAGCCAAAAGATAAATCCCAATTGGGCTATATTATTGAATTTAAAGCCGGAAAAAACCTTTCAGATACCGAACTTGCTAATTCTGCGTCAAGTGCGATACAACAGATCCAAAGCAAAAAATATTCTACCGACATGGAATATCATGGTATCAAAAAAATTGGACTTTTTGGGATTGCATTCAGTGGCAAACGTGTTGCAGCTAAATATGAAGAAATACAACTCCATTCATAAGACACATCCTCTCATAATTCTGAAAAACTAAGGAATCAGGATTATGAGAGAATTTTTTGTCCAAAAATTGGATCCAGAAATTGGCAGTCTTTTTCTCTTGCATTCTTTTTCCGAATGTGGTATTCTCATTTTATCGAACATATGTTCTATCCTATTCTTTGATTGGAGGAGATCACATCCAGATGAAAATCCAGCAAAATATGTCACTGATGGAAAAACTTACGATTCTCTCAGACGCTGCAAAATACGATGTCGCCTGCACGTCAAGCGGTGTGGACCGCGGTGGTGACGGCATCGGCCTTGGCAACTCTATTTCCTGTGGGATCTGTCATACTTTTTCCGCAGATGGACGGTGTGTTTCCCTTCTCAAGATTTTATTTACAAACGAATGTATTTTTAACTGCTCTTACTGCCAGAATAATTGTAACTCCGATGTCCGGCGGGCTGCCTTTACCCCGGAGGAAGTCTGCGAACTGACGATGGAATTTTACCGGCGGAATTATATTGAAGGTCTTTTTTTAAGTTCCGGCATTATGGTAAGCCCCAACTATACGATGGAACTTTTATACCAGACCCTTTATAAATTGCGCACAGTGCACCATTTTAACGGTTACATCCATGTGAAAGCGATTCCCGGCGCCGATCCTCTGCTGATTGAAAAAACTGGTTTTCTGGCTGACCGCATGAGCATTAATCTGGAACTGCCTACCGCAGACAGCCTGAAAAAGCTTGCGCCCTGCAAGTCGAGAAATACCATCCTGAAGCCAATGCGCATGGTTCAGAACGGTATTACGGAAAATAAGAATGAAGTCGCTCTTTACCGGCACGCCCCGAAGTTCGTACCCGCAGGACAGAGCACACAGATGATCATCGGCGCAACCCCGGAAAACGATTACCAGATTGTGAGCATTGCCGAGAATCTGTATCAGAAATTTGATTTAAAGAGAGTGTTCTATTCTGCCTTTGTGAATGTCACCCACAACAGCAATCTTCCTGCACTGCCCGGCGGTCCGCCGCTCTTGCGGGAACATCGTCTGTATCAGGCAGACTGGCTGCTCCGCTATTATAAGTTTAAAGCCGACGAGCTTTTAAGTCCGGAGCGGCCGGACTTTAACATTTTTCTCGACCCCAAGTGTGACTGGGCTATCCGGCATCTGGAATATTTCCCGGTCGAGATCAACCGTGCAGACTATGATACACTGCTCCGTGTCCCGGGTATTGGCTATAAATCTGCCAGCCGCATTGTAAAAGCAAGACGCCACAGCACCCTCGATTTTGCTGATCTCAAGAAGATAGGTGTTGTGTTGAAACGCGCTCTTTATTTTATCACCTGCTCCGGCAGGATGATGTACCGCACGAAGCTGGAAGAAGATTATATCTGCCGCAATCTGATGGGTGATAAGACACAGATACCACGTGAGATCCGTGAGAGCGGTTATCAACAATTGAGCCTGTTCGATACCGGCTTATCCACGGAGCTGCTTCCGCTGTCGTAGATAAATGTAAAACTTTTATTTCCCTGAATATTTTCCTCAAGACAGGAGCAGGACATTATGCATGTATTTATCTGTGAAAACACACCAAACGGAATATTGACCGGCGTATACGATGCCTGGGAATTAAAGATTCAGGAAAGATGCTCCCACGCTGATATTTATCTGGTATCCGGCCAGCCGGATAATTACGAGCTGTTTTGCGACTACCACACCGTCGCACCATCCTCTGAAAAAGTCGGAAAAGTTGTTTCTACGCTAAACCGGAAGCTTGGACACGATTTTTACGAGACAATCCTTACTGCTATTTTATCCATTGATCTTTCCGGCAAGAAGAAGATGGACAAAGCGAACGCCGTGTATCAGACGATCGTTGCCGCACTTTATTCACCAAAGGGTGCCCGTGTATTGGATTCACTGAGTAATCCTTATATTTACCGTGTCTTTGAATTGTCCAGAGCCACAGTCTCCGAAGCCCACCACCTGAAAGGTTTTCTGCGCTTTTCGGAACTGCAGAACGGTATTCTGTTTTCCACGATCCATCCCAAAAATAATGCCCTGCCAATTTTAGCAGAGCATTTTACGGATCGTTTTCCGCAGGAAAATTTTATGATTTACGATGAAACCCACCAGCTTGCGGCAGTCCACCGCGCCGGAAAGAATTATATGCTTGTAGATGCTTCGGACATCAATACCGAACTTCTTCAGAACTATTCTGAAAATGAAGCAAGATTCCAGAAACTGTGGCTGGCCTTTTTCGACAGTATTGCGATTGAAGCACGCACCAACCCCGAATTACAGGCACAGAATATTCCGAAACGGTTCTGGAAGGATGCTGTGGAATTAAGACACTTTTGTGAATAACCTTACCGCATTCTCCTCCGTCACACGCTCGACCTCCTCCTCTGTGATTCCTTTTAATTCTGCGATTTTTGCGATCACAAACGGAATATTGGAAGAATCGTTTCTCGTGCCGCGGTGCGGTTCCGGTGCCATGTAAGGACAGTCCGTCTCAAGTAAAATGCGCTCCAATGGGATTGCTTCCACTGTCTCTTTCAGTTTTTTTGCGTTTTTGAATGTGACGACGCCACCGACACCGATGTAGTAACCCATTTTGATAAATTCCTGTGCCATCTCTCTGGAGTAGGAATAGCAGTGGATGACACCCGGTATCTCCTCTGCGTGGACCGCTTTCATCACTTCCATCGTATCGGCTGCTGCATCTCTGGAATGGATGATCACCGGAAGGTTGGTTTCCCTGGCAAGTTCCAGCTGCCGTCTGAACCAGTAACGCTGTGCGTTCTGCACCTCTGGCTCTTTATCCCAGTAATAATCCAGTCCGATCTCACCGATCGCAACGGTCTTTGAAAGAGATGCCTGCTCTTTTAACCAGGCAAATGTCTCTTCATTCAACCCGCTGATGTCACTTGGATGTACGCCCACCGCTGCATAAATGTAGTCATATTTTGCAGCAAGTTCCAGAGTTGTCTTTGTTGTCTCTATCGAAGCCCCGACATTGATGATCCTGCCGATCCCTTTTTCCGGCAGGGAACGGATCAATGCTTCACGGTCATCGTTAAAACTTTCATCATCATAATGTGCATGTGTCTCAAATATCATAGCTGCCTCTCTGTGTTATCAAATCATTTTATTTTTTCTGTGCACGCTTCCGGCGTTTTCTTATGATCAGTACGATCAAAAGCAATACAACCGCTGCACCGCCGCCGGCATAGTACAAGGTGTGATCTGCCGCCGTATGTACCAGTGCAAACGCTGCCTCATATGGAATGTCTGCCACAAGGTAACTGCCGTCCTCTGTGGTTTCTGCCAATGTCCATGCATCGCTGCCTGTTTCTCTGTACCAGATCTCATTTTTTCCTGAAGTGTCCGGCACATAAAAATGTGCTTTTACTGCATCATATATTTTGTCATGCAAGTGTTCAAGACTCCAGTTGTAAGCATACACGACATCTCCGTCCGGCAGATCTGTGTCACACTCTGCCATCTGGATGGAAGTGTCATCATAGAATTTCCCTTCCAGAAGAAAAACTGCTTTTTCATTTTCTGTATCGGAACTTTCACTAGCTGTATCTTCTGTTTTTGCGCCGTTTATCACTTCCGATCCCACGATACTCTCTGTCCAACGGCTGTACTCTGCCTCCACCGTTTTATTTTCCGTCATTGGTTTTCCAACCAGATCCTCCGGCCAGACTGCATAGTAACCATCTTTTTCCGGAATCTGTGGAAGATCAGATTCACTGAAGCTTCCATTATATACGATTGTCTTTACAATATCCACATTATCTTCTGCCCTGAAAGTTATCTTCACTTTATGGAATCCTTCCGGAATATTCTCAAGTTTCATGACCTCTTCATAACTTTTTTCATCTGCAATCCCCGCATAGTTGATGTTGTCAATTCCATCAAGGTCATCGCCCACAAAAATGTTACCTTTTACCTCGCCCTCTTCAGACACAGTTCCTGCGATGCTTCCCAGACCTTCCCCATCACTTGTGATCGTAGATGCAGAAACACAGTTTTTCACGGTATATCCGCTTCCGACAATGCCTCCGACATAATCCTTTGCATTTACATTACAGAGACTGTAACTGTTGGAGATTGCACTGACACTGTTTCCTGCAATGCCTCCGGCATAATCCCCGGTATCAGATTTCACAGAGCCATAACTTTCACTTCCATAGACCAGACCAAGTTCTTCTAATCCGGTAATACCACCGACACTGTTTTTCTTTGAAGTCACTTCCCCATAGTTGCTACAGCGGATGACAACATTATTCACGGTAGAACGGAGTGTAATGTCCGTAGAATCTGTAAGATCAGGATCAAACTCCGGATCGAGATCATATTCAATGTTCATCGTTCCGACAATTCCACCCACATTGAGATCGCCATTGACCATTCCGCGGTTTACACTTCCTGAAACAACACCATCTGTATCTTTTGCACTGGCTGCGGACGAGATATCTTCCATATACTCCTCATCTCCTGTCACCACAGAAAGCGTATCTCCAACCGTATTCTGAATGCTTTTGATCTGCTTACTGATCTTCTGCACATCATTTGTGACAGACTGGATTCCATCATCCACTGTGTTCGTCAGCTTATCAATATCGCCGTTCGTATCTTTTTCTTTTATCTGATTGGAAATATCATCCACAAAATCTTCTGCCGTTTTATTGGAATCGGAGATTGTTCCACGAATGTTGGACAGATTACTGTTGATATTCTGCCATTCTTTTGAAACCGCCTCTGCCTGTTCTTTGTTTAAAATATGATTGTTTCCCTGGATACTATCTATTTTATCCAGAGAATTATGAATATTATTCATGTACTGCTGCGCTTCCGGGTTTGATTCCCCGATGGAATCTGAGAGGGAACCCAGAGATTCCGACAAAGTTTTCGAAGAATTATCGTACTGCTCCGACAGATTGTCCACATAGGTCTTTGCTGCTGTGGAGGTATCACTCATGGTCGAAGCAATGTTGCTTAAGGTCGTGTTGATGGAACTGACCGAATCCTGCACCTGATTTACCTTATCATCCAGATACTCCGATTCTATATACGGCTCCGCCTGACCGACAATTCCTCCTACATCTTTTCGTCCGTAGATTTCCCCTTCATTGTGGCAGTCGATGACTTTTCCACTCTGGCGTCCGGCAATTCCACCCACGTTATAACCCGTGTGTGCAAAACCGATTTTTCCCTGATTGATGCATTCACTGACAATTCCAGTCGAAACACCCACAATTCCGCCAATATCATTCCGGTCTATTACACGCCCTGTGAGATTTAATGTACCAATGTCAACGCCTCCAATATCCATCGTGGTTTTCAGCTCATCTGTATTGATGCTGCACTCCGATGTACACTCTGACACAAGTCCTTCGTTATTTCCAACGATTCCTCCGGTCTGATTGGTGGCTGTCACTGTTGCATTGCTCCTGCAGTTTACAATTTTTCCGGTCGGTTTGTTGATCCCTGCGATCGCTCCGACTGCTGTTTTTCCATTGACAGTTCCTTCAAAGGAACAGTTCCCGATCGTACCATAGTTCACACCGGCAATTCCGCCAATATTTTTACAGCTTCCCTCTGAAGTGATCTTACCGGAGATCTTCAGATCATTCACAACTGCGCTTTTACCCAGATAACGGAAAAATCCGTGATCCGAGCCTTTTACCTGCAGCTTCACATTACTGATCGTGTGACCGCCGCCCTCAAAATCCCCAGAGAAATATGCAACACCATTGAAATCAACCTTCGAAAGATCAATATTATGGGTAAGTTTTACCGTTTTTCCAACACTCCAGCTGTCATACTGACAGTTCTGTAAAAATTCTTCAAATGCCTTTTCATCGGCAATTTCGATGATCTGATTTTTATTTTCTGCCGTATCCGCACTGGTTGTGCTGTCTTTTTCTGTGGTTTCTTTTGTACCACTGCTTTCCTGTGAGGTGGCAGCCTGTATGGTCAACCGTCCGTTTCCTGCCAGAGCAGAAACGGTCAGTGTCATGGAAAAACACAGGGCAAGTACTTTCATTCTCATCTTTTTCATGACTTTTTCTCCTCCTGCTCTTCCTTTGCGGCTGTCTCTGATTCTGCAGCCACATTTTCATCCTGCGTCATTCCCGGCAGCATTGGATTTTGTGTATCGTCATGTGTGACTTCTCCATGTCTGCCCGGTATGTGCGAATCTAACGACACTTTCATCTGTCCCTGGAATACACCGGAAACATCTGCATCAATCTCTCCCTGTACATAACCTTTTACATGTCCGGTCACCCTCACTCTGCCGGCAACCTCCTTCTGAGGACGTGAAATATTCATAGCAAGGGCTGTCTTCTCAATGATAAAATCACCAAACAGCAGGATCTGCGGCAGCACAAAAAGAACCAGAATAATGGATATTAACGTACCGCGTCCCAAAGCCACACCAATGGAGGCAACCGTCGGATCGGATGCAATCTCACCGATCAAAAATCCTGCACAGGTCAAAATCGTTCCGGAAGTAAAAATAGTTGGAAATGCCTGATTTAAAGATTCAGTAATCGCATCTTTGATCGGCATTCTCTGTTTCAGATCCATGTATCTGCTGGAAATAACGATTGCATAGTCGATCGTTGCACCCATCTGAATTGCAGACACGATCAGGTACGCAATAAAAAATATTGTCTGTCCCCTCATTGCCGGAACTGCAAAGTTGATCCAGATACTTCCCTGTATAGTGAGTACCAGAAGCACCGGAAGCCCTGCTGACTGGAACGTGAAAAACAGGATGATCATAACAAATAGTGCCGTCAATACGCTGATCACGATATTATCCGATGCAAAGGAAGATTCCAGATCATGGTCACTCGTGGAGTTTCCTACCAGAATGACATTGTCTTTTCCAAAATATTTCGCTGCAATACCCCGGATCTCATCCATCGCATCGTAGGTTTCCTGTCCTTCCGCCGGAAGTGACAGATCTAACACAAATCTGGAATAGTCATCTCCCTGCAGCTGTAATTGCGCATCATGCAGCGTGTCATATAAGGACGTAAGCTGATCGTCAAGATCTGCATCTAATGTCACATATCCTTCCTGATACTGGTCATACAGGAACAGGAACATATCAATGATCGGCACCTCATAATCATCAATGCCGGTAAATACCGGACCATACTGCTCCTCATTGTATGCATATGCTGTATACAAAATCTGTACAACTTCTACATCCAGATCCGTCAACTCTGCAAACTGTCTTGGGTTCAGCTTATCCGTCAGCATATAATCATCATTGATCGCCACATTTGCAAGTCCCAATGCCGAGTTTACATAATCCAGTTTTTCAATTTTTCCCAATACCTTTTTCTCGGAATCATAATCCCCTTTTGGAACCATGACAACCAACTGATTGCTGGCACCAAAGGTATTCTCAATTTTTTCACTTGCAATTTTCGATTCACTCTTTTTCGCGCTTACAATGGAATTCGTGTCATATATATACTGGCAGTGATTGGATTCCCAAAATGCAAATACCAGAAACACGATAAAAACCGGCGGAATGATGTATTTGGTCAGATTTGCAAATTTACCTACAAACGTAATTTTTGGTACATAGCATTTGTGATGGGTTTTATCAATTCCTTTTGCAAAAATCAAAAGCACGCCCGGCATTAGGAAGAAAACGGAAATCAGGCTGAGTATGATCGCTTTTACCAGAATGATACCCATATCGTAGCCCAGCCGGAACTGCATAAACATCATCGCAACCATGCCGGAAATCGTGGTAAGGGAGGACGAGCTGATCTCCGGGATCGCCTTGGAGAGTGCCACTTTCACCGCTTCCTCTGCATCCAGCGTCTCATGTTCTTCCATGAAACGGTCACACAAAATAATGGCATAGTCGATTGCCAGTGCCAGCTGAAGCACAACGGCAATGGAATTTGTGACAGATGAGATCGTTCCAAACCAGTAGTTTGTGCCCATGTTTAAAACAGCCGCCACACCAAATGTGATCAGTAATACCGGGATCTGCAGATATGCTTTTGTGGAGAGCATCAACACCGCAACAATGATGACAACCGCCAGCACAAGAATAATATTCATATCCTGCGAAAGTGACTCTGCACTGCGCTCCTCCTCACCGACAGAGGACGAAACATAGACATCATAACCATCCAGTGTCTCTTTTACTTCCTCAAGCGCATCTTTGCTGATCTGTTCATCCTCCGTTCCGTCAAACGTCACACTAAACAGCGCTTCCGCACCTGTAAAATGATCCTTGGAATCATCAAATTCAATCTGCTTCACGCCCTCAATATTTTCCAGATCGTCAACCAGATCTTCCGCCTGCGCATAGGTGATATTCGAGACCATGACTTTGGCACTGCCATAAGTTGTGAACTGCTCCTCCATCAGTGACAGCCCGATCCTCGTTTCACTGTCTGCCGGCAGATAGGATGTGATATCCTGATTGACCTGCACCTTATTAATAGAAAGAACACTGTAAATCATTGCCAAAACAAACAGAATTTCGATTGCTTTCCGCTTATTTACAATAAAGGAAGCGACGGTAAGCCAGAAATTCCCTTTTTCTTTTTCCTGTTTTTCTTCCATATTCATCCTCTTTCATGTTACATCTGAATCATTTTTCTTACACAGCAAAACAGCAGTTGTTTTACCGCTGATCCATTTCACTATACTTAACATTGTGTTGATTATTTTATACTGCATTATTATAATAAGGGCATCTGGTTTACTCAATAAACATATTTTTCAAAACTGTTTGTTAATTGACATATTATGTACATCGTGTTGATTATTTCAGAAAATTTTTAGGATTATAAATTTTTAATCATAACTCCAGAAAAAAATACCAGACGATAACATCACATTTTATATGAAAGGATCTCACATTATATATGGAAGCAAAAACTGACCGCCGCATCAAGCGTACCCGCTATCTGCTTGTACACGCACTCACCTCCCTTATGCTGAAAAAAAGTATCAAGGATATCACCGTAAAAGAATTGTGCGAGTCTGTTGACATCAACCGCGGCACTTTTTACCTGCACTACAAAGATATTTATGATATGTTGGAGCAGACCGAGCAGGGGCTTTTAGAACAGTTTGAGCAGGTCTTCAAAAATTATCACCCGGATCATACTCCGGATTTTCCTTATCCGCTGTTTGTCGAAATTTTTCAGATCATTGACCAAAACTCTAATCTGTGCTGTGCACTGCTGAGTCCCAATGGCGATATTTCTTTTTCTGTCAAGATCAAGAAATTGTTTGAACACCAATACATACACGAATGGATGGTTGCGCATCATTCGGCTGATTTTCTGCCAACTTATGAATATTTCAGCAGTTTTCTCGTTTCCGGCTGCTCCGGTCTGATCGAGTCATGGCTGGCTCATGGCAAAAAGGAGACGCCGGAGGAGATGGCAAGACTTATCAGCAAACTGATTTCTACCGGAATGACATCTGTCTATCCGATACCTTGCGGACAGTCTGATGATCTGTAGAATTGCAGACCTTCATTTTGTATATTTTTACTAAACTTTTGTATTTTTTATCAATTAGAGCAAATTTTTGTTTCCTTTTCACACAAAATCATATATACTTATTATAGAATATTGGCTCCGGGGCAACGCTTCGGAGTTTTTGCTTCGCAAAACAAGGAGGAAAAATCCTCTCCTCGTCCAATGGGACTCGGATTTTTTCTTCGAAAAAACAAGGAGGAATTATGGATTTTGTTGGTACTGTCTGGGCGCTGCTTCCGCCGGTGATCGCCATTGTGCTTGCGCTGATTACAAAGGAAGTTTATATGTCGTTATTTATCGGTGTCGTAACCGGAGCTCTTTTATATACAAATTTCAGTCCGGTTGGAACGATCGAGGCAATTTTTGAAGTTATGATGGAAAAGCTTGGGGATTCGTGGAACGTCGGCATTCTGATTTTCCTCGTATTTCTTGGCATTATTGTTGCATTGATGACAAGAGCCGGCGGTTCTGCCGCTTACGGAAAATGGGCAGGTAGTAAGATCAAGACCAGATCCGGCGCACTGCTTTCCACATTTGCGCTCGGTGTCGTGATCTTTGTCGATGATTATTTCAACTGTCTGACCGTTGGAAATGTCATGCGTCCTGTCACGGACAAGCAGAAGATTTCCCGTGCGAAACTGGCTTATATCATTGACGCAACTGCAGCTCCGATCTGCATTATCGCACCGATCTCAAGCTGGGCTGCCGCAGTCACCGGATACACAAACGGAGATGGTTTCTCTCTGTTTTTGCAGACAATCCCGTTTAACCTGTATGCATGGCTTACCATTCTGATGGTGATTTTTATGGGTGTGACCGGCCTTGATTATGGTCCGATGAAAAAGTTTGAGGAAAATGCTGCAAAAGGTGATCTTTTCTCCGGCAAAAATGATTATGAAAATGTAAAAGAAAATATTATTTCCGCAAAAGGAAAGGTGATCGACCTTGTTCTTCCGGTCATTTTCCTGATTGCGAGCTGCATTATCTGCATGATTTATACAGGTGGATTCTTCGAGGGCGAGAGCTTCATCAACGCTTTTGCAAACTGCGATGCATCCATGGGACTTGTGATGGGTTCCTTCATTACATTAGTCTTTGTGTTTTTGCTGTACCTGCCACGCCGCGTGATCACATTCAGTGAATTTGCCGAGTGTATTCCGCAGGGATTTAAGATGATGGTTTCTGCGATCCTGATCCTTGTTCTGGCCTGGACGTTAGGCGGTTTCTGCAGTACAAAATTAGAAGCCGGCGCCTTTGTGAGCAGCATGCTCTCCGGCAATATGACTGCAACCTCACTTTTCCCGGCTATATTATTTCTGGTTGGAAGCGGACTTGCTTTTGCAACCGGTACTTCCTGGGGAACGTTTGGCATTTTAATTCCGATCGTTACCGCTATGTTCCCGGAAACAGATCCGATGCTCGTTGTCTGTATTGCCGCTTCCCTTGCCGGTTCTGTCTGCGGAGATCACATGTCACCGATCTCCGACACAACGATCATGGCCTCCGCCGGTGCACAATGCCACCATGTAGACCATGTATCCACACAGCTTCCTTACGCTCTGACGGTCGGTGGCTGCTGCGTGGCCGCCTATCTGGTTGCCGGATTCACAAAGAACGTATTTCTCACAATGGCAGCCGGTGTGATCCTGCTTTTTGCCGTGCTATCATTCATCCGCTACAGACAGGGACATAAATAAATTTGCAAAAAAATATATCTTAATTTCAGAATCTATTTTATAATATGGATAGTATTTTACGTATCAGTGATTACTTAAAATAATGAACTCAGGAGAAATGGAATATGAGCAGAGGTGTATTAGGAAAAAATAACTGGGCATTAGTACTTCTGATCCTTGTCGGTGTCGTGTTAGGCGGTCTTATCGGAAAGTTATGTGCGGGCGTTCCTGCTTTAAGCTGGCTTAGTTACGGTCAGAGTTTTGGATTTGTCAATCCGATGGTGTTAGATCTTGGAATTTTAGTTCTCACATTTGGATTTACGGTGGATATCACGGTTGCAGGGATACTTGGAATTGTGATCGCGATTATTATTTATAGGCTGCTTTAGTTTCCTAAAGCAGCCACTTCCATGCCGGAACCACACTTACATGGATTCCATCACAGTCAAGTTCCGCTTCCTCACTATTCGTAATTAATATGCATCTTGCGCCCTCGATAAAATTTCTTAATTTCAGAAATGCACCGATTTCCCGTTCTCTTGTTTCTATCTGATCAAGCACCTGCATGCTTACCTGAATTGCCAGTTTTTCTTCTGGAATATAGAAATCAATCTCAACATTATTTTCAAAATAGAATACCTTTTCTCTTCCGAAACGTCTGATCAGCTCTATTGCGACCAAATTTTCCAACTGTGCAGAGCTGCAATCCATAAGCATAAGTCCCAATAGTCCGGTATCCATAAAATAATACTTTGGCGAAGTCTCTTTTTGAATCAGTTTCGCCGCATAATTCTGCAGGGTAAACAACATATAAGACTCCATCATATAGCCAACATAATTAATAACCGTCTGCTTGCCAATTGCCGCCCCGGCACTTTTTAAAATATTTCCAAGCCGGTTAAAAGACAACGGCTTGGTAATTGATTCTGCAATTTTCTTTAAAATCAAACGCACTGCAAAATCATTGGTTATCTTATTTCTCGTTATAATATCTCCAAGATAAATCGTCTGGTAAATACTGTTTAAGAACTCCCTCTTATTTCTGATCCCAACCAATTCCGGGAATGCACCGTATTTTACATACTGGTCGTACATGCCAAGCACTTCTGCTCTGTCCTTTGTACTAAGGATATCCAGATAATTCTTATTCTTCCCCTGTGCCAATAAATACTCCGGAAAGGAATACGGATATATATCTACGATCATAAATCTTCCACCAAGTGTCGAAGCAATCTCACTGCTTAACATCTTGCTGTTACTTCCGGTAATATTGATCCGGTATTTCATATCTGCAATGCGGCGCACAAACTTTTCCCAGCCCTTTATATTCTGTATTTCATCCAGAAAAAGATACGGTCTGTTGTCTACTCCCGCCATTTCCAATCCAATTTCTAAAATAACATTCAAATCGTCCGCTGACATCTCCAGAAGTCTTTCATCTTCAAAATTGACATAAACAATCTGGCTCAGAGGAATCCCATTCTCCTGCAAATGCCTGATCTGCTGATACATCATGTACGATTTTCCGGTTCTTCTGATCCCCACAAAACAATAATTCACGTGATCTTCCAATGGATAATTTCTTTCAATAGCAGGATTACTTAGATAAGTGTCTTTCTGGTCAGTCATAATCTGTTTCAGATAATCTCTGTTCATATGCTCCTCCTTTCTGTCGGCAAGACAATTATAACATCATTCCGTCTTGTGCACAAGACAGAATGATGTTATTTTTGTCTTGTGTACAAGACATATTAATATTGTTTGTCTTCTGTGTATAAGACAATATGACATCATGTATGTCTTGTGTGTAAGACATTACGATATATTTTATGTTCTATCCGTTTTATCTATTCCCGAAATTTCAATTATTATCCTACGTCTGTTTTGTCATCCAAAATCACATGATCATCTCCTGTAATAAAAAACCAACCCTCGTCCGAACCATCTATATTGATCCAGACGAGGGTTGGTTACGTTTCTTTTTTACATAATTGTTGGTAGATACTCTGCCAAATACTCCGCAAAAATCCTGTGACTATCAAGGCTTAAGTGCATCCAGTCATAAGGATACATCTCAATGCCCGGTATGGAACCGGCATCTATAAAATGACATCCTAACCGGTCTGCAACATCCTTAAATTCTTTGGCAAGTGCTCTGGAACGCTCCACGCATTTGTCACCCATCTCTCCTGCAACAGCCGTTTTTGCATAATCCGGATGGATTGGCGGCGGGGCTACCAGAAGAATATTCGGTTTATTACGCCATGCAGCATGCGTGTCGATCGCTTTCTGTGTCAGGCGCTCCAGACCTTTTCCGATAATAAATCCATTTGCATTAAACCGGTCTTTTGTATCATTTGTACCAAGCATAATAATCACAAGGTCGAGAGGCTCATGTGTCATCATGCACGGGTAAATCGCATTCAATCCGCTCAATCCTTCAAAAACAGGATCGTCAAAAGACGTGGTCCGTCCACTTAAGCCCTCCTCGACCACATAGTAATCATCGCCTAACTTTCTCTGTAAAAGTTTTGTCCAGCGTTCCTCTACTGTGAAACGTCCTCCGGTTTTGGAATTATATCCATGAGTGTTGGAATCTCCAAAACATAATATATTTTTCTGATTCATTGTCTCATCCTCCCTGTGCTGTCATCTAAAAAATCTTTTTCCAAACAGATATATTGTACACGATCATCTTACTGCGCAAGTAACTTTTCCGCAAGGCTGACCGCTCCCATCATGCCCGCCGTGTTTGCAAGCTTTGCAGGAACGATCTCCACGATCCGAAGTCCCGGTGCGATCTGCGCTTTCACCTTCCGGTTTACCTCCGAAAGCACATACTCCTGCGCCATGATGCCTCCTCCAAGAATGATCCTGAATGGATTGAAAATACAGCATAGCGTTACAAGACCTGTGCAGATATCGTCGATCCACGCATCAATCTGCTCTTTGATCTCCGGTCTGTCCTTTGCCGCAAATATTTTTTTGCCGTTATCCAGAGATCCATCGACTTTTTTTACACGTCTGACCAGTCCGGTCGTGGAAGCGCACCGCTCATAACAGCCCTCCAGACTGTCCGTTCCCGCCTTTTCTTCCGGATGGATCACCATTCCGCCAAAGCTTCCGGCAGAAAAAGAAGCCCCCGGGTAAACGTTTCCGTTCATCACAATGCTTCCGCCGACACCTGTTCCATAGGTCAGACATAAAAAATCATCGCATCCAGTGCCTGCTCCTGAACGGAGTTCGCCAAGAGCCGCCGCATTGACGTCATTCTCCACTGCGGCAGGCACACAAAATTCCTCTTCCATGATCTGCTTTACCGGCATGCCTGTGTATCCCGGAATATTGCTGTTCGCATAAAAAATGCTTCCATCTTCCGTATTCACTTCCCCGGCAGTGCTGATCCCGATCGCTTCAAAATCGTGATAGGAATGGATCAGTCCTTTGACACGCTCCATCAGTGCCGCTCCGCCTTCCGATGCACGCGTCTCTGTCTCACGCAGCTCCACGAATGTCTCTCCGTTCCAGAGACCGGACTTGATCATTGTTCCCCCGATATCCACAGCCACAATTCTCATAATTTCTCCTTTTTTATTTTTCGATCGCTGCCACGAATCTTGCCGTGATCTCCGCCGGTCTTGTGATCGCACCGCCGACTACCAGTGCAAAAGCTCCTGCCTCCAGTGCCTTCTTTGCCTGCTCCGGATAGTGGATATGTCCCTCTGCGATGATCTTTGCCGGGCATTTTTCGGAAAGTTCATGGATGAAATCAAAATCGATGTCATCACAGCCCTGTGTCTCCGGTGTATATCCACGCATGGTCGTGCCGACAAAATCGGCTCCGGCATTGGCACATGCGATTCCTTCCTCGATGGTTGCACAGTCTGCCATCACAAGCTGCTCCGGATATTTTGCCTTGATTGCCTCGATAAACTGTGCTGCCGTGCTTCCATCCGGTCTTAATGCGCTTGTTCCCTGTACCGCAAGGATATCCACACCGCATGCCACCAGCTCATCCACTTCTTTCATGGTAACCGTGATGTACATCGGTGTTCCCTCATAGTCTTTTTTAATGATACCGATAACCGGAAGGTCTACTGCTTCCTTGATCTGTGTGATGTCACGTACTGTGTTTGCACGGATTCCGACTGCTCCGGACTGTGCTGCAGCCTTTGCCATCAAAGGCATGATGCCGCCCTCTTTTGTATACAAAGGCTCATGCTCCAATGCCTGGCAGGAAACAATCAATCCGCCTTTTATCTGATCAAATAATGCCTGTTTATCCATTTTATTTTCCTCCTGCAATTACATCTCAATTTTAATAACTGCTTTTCTCACATGTGTGTGTGATCCGTTTTTGCAGCTTGGTTTGTGAAATTCTTCCGGCAGGAATAAAGCAAAGCTTCCGTCCCCCAGCGTTCCGCCACATCTGCTTCTGCCTGCTGCAAGTCCGCAGTCCGAAGCTTCCTGAAATGTATCTGTAAATTCTGCCTTGTCTGTCCACTCCCAGTATTCACTTCCACTGATATCGATCTGCAGATCTGCATAACGTTTATGATATTCATACTCCGCACCTTCTGCCTCCCGAAGGTCTGCCTCCATGACATTGACAAAAACCCGTTCTCCGTCAATCACCGTTTTTCCGTCTGGAAGTGCAGTCAGATCACATTTTTTCAAAAAATCAATGACGGTATCCATATTTTTATGTAAACCATGATACTGCTCCAGATTCTGGAAGCTGGCTGTAACCATTTTGTATCTCCTCCCGAAATTGTCCTGTAAATCTTATTCTTAATTTTAAATCCGTACATTGGCAGCTGCATCATTTTTTCTGCAGATACAGAAATAAGCCGAAGCAGTGCGTACACCCCGGCATATTTCTGTATGTATTTCTCTTATTATAATTCTTTGATCGCTGCCTCGATCATCTTCTGAGCCTCAACAACAACAGCCTCATCTTCCGGTGCTAAAGGTGCAAGCGGCAATCTGACGCTTCCAAGTTCTAAGCCATACATTCTGTGTAAAATCTCTTTCATGACTGCGTAAAGATTTCCTTTTGCCTCGCACATCTTGTAGATGATCGCATCTGCTTTGTACTGGATCTTCATTGCCTCTGCGATGTTATTTTCGCGGATGAGCTGATCCATTTTTACAAATAATTCCGGCATAACTGCATATGTTCCACCGATTCCTCCGTCTGCACCGATCGCACGTCCGGATACGAACTGTTCGTCCGGTCCGTTGAATACAACAAATCCATTCTCGCCACGTTCTTTGATACCTTCTGCCTTAAACATCTGGATATCCTGCGTCGGCATGGAAGAGTTCTTCACTGCGATCACATTCGGATTCTTCAACATTTCTTTTAAAAGGTTCATGGATAATGCCGTTCCTGCGAGCTGTGGAATGTTGTAAATAACAAAATCAAGATCCGGTGCTGCTGCGCTCATTGCATTCCAGTATTCTGCGATTGCATACTCCGGTAAATGGAAATAAATTGGTGGAATCGAAGCGATTGCATCTGCTCCAACGCTCTGTGCATGTGCCGCAAGTTCCACACTATCTGCGGTATTGTTGCATCCTACATGTACAATGACGGTCAGTTTTCCTTTTGCTTCTTCCATAACTGCTTCCAACACTTTTTTACGCTCGTCCACATGCTGGTAAATACATTCACCAGATGAACCGCCAACGTATACACCCTTTACTCCTTTTGAGATCAGGTGGCGTGTCAATGCTTTGACACCTTCTGTTGAAATTTCTCCTTTTTCGTCATAGCAGGCATAAAATGCTGGAATGACTCCCTGATATTTTGTAATATCTTTCATTTTATCTTCACTCCTCTGTTAGATTTTTGTCCTATTTTTTATACCGCCCTTCTTAAACAAGAAGGATAGTTTGTCAGCCTTTTACAGCTCCCATTGTAATTCCTTTTGTAAAGTATTTCTGGAATAACAGGAACACGATGATGATCGGCAGGGCTGCCAGTGCCGCACCAGCCATGATCAGACCGAAATCTGTGGCATTTTCAGCCTGTAACTTGGCAATACCAAGGGAGATCGTCAGGTTGCTTGTGCTTGATAACATGATCAACTGCATGAAGTAATCATTCCAGCTGTTGATGAATGTAAAAATCGCCAGTGCTCCGATACCCGGTTTGATCATCGGTACTACAATCTGTAAAAATGTCTTTGCCTCACTCGCTCCATCGATCTGCGCTGCCTCCAGCATTTCAGAAGGCACACCCTCCGAGAACTGTTTCATCAGGAACACACCAAATGGCCATCCTACGATTGGGAAGATAACCGCCCAGATCGTATTATATAAATTCAGGCTTGACATCTCACGAAGTAATGGGATCAAAATAACCTGTTTTGGTAATGCCATTGCGCATACGATCAATGTGAAAAGTAACTGTCGTCCCACAAATCTCTTCTTTGCAAGCGCATATCCTGCCATGGATGCTGTGATACAGGTAAGGATCATGGACATGATCGCCATGAATACGGTATTGATCAGCCAGCGGACTGCAGCCGGTACCGTCGGTCCTGTCAGTGTCAGTTTCAAATCCCTGCTTCCTGTGATCAGGCTGCTAAATGGAATATTAAACTGGAACAGCGGTGCGGTCTGACGGCTGAATAACTTCTGATAGTTCGCCAGTGTCCACTCTTTTGGCCACCAGATCGGTGTTGTGGAGTTGATCGCTGCGTTTGTCTTAAAGGAACCTGTGATAATCCAATATAATGGGAAGGTAAATAATATTGCCAATATCACAATTACAACAATGCTGATGATCTTGTATGCAGAAGGATGTTTTGTACTATTTTTGTTTTCCATATCTGTAACCCTCCTCCTAATCATTCGAATTTCCAAGTTTAAACTGGATTGCGGACAGGATTGCGATCATAATTGCAAGGACAACGCCCATTGCATCGCCGTATCCGTAACGGTACAGTTTAAATGCAGAATAATAAATGTAATACATGATCGTGTCTGTACTGTGGTTTGGTCCACCGGATGTCAGCAACTGGATCAGTGCAAAACACTGGAAACTGTTGATTGTTGTAATAACAACAATATATAATGTGGTCGGCATAATCTGTGGCCACTTGATCTTCCAGAAAGCCTGAAGGCTTGTAGCTCCATCTACATTTGCCGCTTCCACCAAGGATGCATCCACATTACCAAGTGCAGATACATAAAGTACAATTGGCTGGCCAACGGAAGTTGTAAGCAAAATCAGTATGATACATGCAAGTGCATAACGCTCATCACCCAGCCAGTTGATGTTCTGGTCGATGATCCCTGTCTTTGTACCAAGGTAATTGAAAATTCCATAGTAATTGTTAAACATCCACTTCCATACAACGGTAACTGCTACGGAACCAGTTACAACCGGAAGATAAAATACAATTCTGAATAAGGAGGTTGCCCATCCTTTCAGATCTACGATCACGGAAGATACCCATAATGAAAAAACACATGTGATCGGAACGGAAACCACTACGATAATAAGAGTGTTCTTCAACGCCCCAAGGAAAACTTTATCCTGAAATAATTCTTTATAGTTTGCAAGTCCAACAAAAACATCCGCAGAGTTCATTGTTGAGTCAAAAAAACTGGTCCACACACATAATACAATTGGAAAAATTACAAATCCCAGAAAGAAAATCAAACTAGGAAGTAAAAAAAGATATGCAGCGGTCGTTTCTTTTCTTACCAATACACGGCTGCGCTTTGATGGTTTTACTGCTGATTTCAAAGAAAACACCATCCTTTCCATAACTTTTTGGCTAAAAATCCCCTCCTCCGGTATTCCTGCGAGGAGGGGATTCCACTTATCATTTATTTAGTTGCTATACGAACTGCTTAGTTAGCTGCTGCTGCGTTTGCTGTTCCAACGAACTCATCAACTGCTGTCTGGACATCAGCACCGCTTCCAACCTGCTGAAGCATATTCCACCAAGCTGTACGAGCTTCTGCCCAGCCTGGAGTTACCTGATAGTAGTCACCAAGGTACTGCATTAATGTACTGTAATCGCTCATTGTCTGAACATCACCGTAAAGACCTGTTAAATCTTTGCCTTCTACAGTATCACGTACCGGGAAGTATGTAGAAGAAAGAACTGCGTCTGGTGTTCCTTCTGCACTGTCTGCCATGTATTTAATAAAGAGTTTAGATGCTTCGATCTTGTTTGCATCTTTGTTATCAAATACACCAAATCCCCAGATACCGCCACAAAGTTTTGTGTCTGTTGCTTTCTCAGATGGGAATGCCATGAAAAGGATCTCATCGCCATCGTTTGTAAGTCCTGCATCGTTGTTGTCAGCGTTTAACTGCTGTGCAATGTTCCAGCAGAATGCTACATTTAAAACACCCTGACGGAATAAGTTGATCTCGTCACCACCTGCGATAGAAGCATCAAATCCGATTGCTTTGGAATCAACAAGTGCCTGGATTGCTTTTACGTTCTCAGCGGAATCTGCTGTATATTTTGTGTGATCTGCGTCTGTGAATGTTCCACCGTAAAGGTTGTTGATGAGGGCTCTTGTTCCCTGGTCACCACCCTGACCACTACAGTAAACAGCGCCTACGGTCTGTCCTGTGTGAGCATAAACAGCGTCCATTGCTTTGAAGAAATCATCTGTTGTCCATGTATGGTTCTCAGCGTCTACATACTGCATAGCGTCAGCTTCCTCAAATACTGTTTTGTTGATCGCCATACAATGTGCTGTCATACAAAGCGGATATTCATAAGTAGCTCCCTCTTTGTTCACACATGCGGATAATACAGATTCATAAATTTCAGATTTATCTGTGTCGTCCAGGATATCGGATAAGTCAACCATCAATCCTTTTGCTCCCCAGTTTGCAACCAGACGTTCCGGTCCTTCCATGATAAGGTCTGGAGCCTGTCCACCTTCGATCGCTGTATTTACCTGATCATCACCGTTTGTGTAATCAAGATATTCCACTGTCACATTGATTCCCGGATACTCCTTGTTGAAATCCTGAATTAAGGAATCAACTGTCTCTGCATTGCCCCATTCACCGATTGGATATGTCCATAAGGTAATGTCTGCCGAAACATCAGAACCGCCTGCCTCTCCTGCTTCTGCGGTCTCTGTTGTCTGAGTTTTTTCAGGAGCTGTTGTTGTGTCACTGCTTCCTGTTGTCTCAACTGTTGTTCCACAGCCTGCTAATAAGCTTGCTGCCATTGCTCCCACCAGTAAGGTAGCCAAAACTTTCTTTTTCATATTCTTCTTCTCCTTTTCTTAAAAGATTCTATCTTTCGAAGTAATTATATTTTAGAAAAATATTTTCATTTTGTCCATATACGTTTTGTACTAATTTCATTTTGAAAATATAGTACATTTGCACATAAATCCGTACATATCAGTTTTTAAATAGTGCTAAGTGTATATTTTATACCTACGATTCCGCATATTCATCCATTTTCCTTTTGTTTTTTGCATGAAAATATTTTTCATTTTTATGATTTCATCTTGCAGTGTATTTCATTTTGACATATACTTTTATATAGTAAATATTAATGTGTTTCTGTAAACGCCTGCTTACGCAGTAAAACATAGGGTAAACAGTAACACTTGCTTCATTTTACAGGGGATCAAATTATGATTAATAAGAATTTCTGGGATCTGCTTGCGGAAAAGCAGGATTCACTCACCAAATCAGGTACGATCATCGCAGATTACCTGACAAAGCATGCCGAGGAAGCGCAGTTTTTATCGATTTCCTCACTTGCCAAAGCTTGCAATATGGCAGAAGCCACAATTTACCGTTTCTGTAAACAACTCGGATTTGAAGGTTATAATGAAATGAAGATTTCACTTGCACAGGCAAATGTGACGCCGACACCGTTTTCTTCCTATTCTTTAGATCCATCCATGCCGACATCTTCATTATGTGACAACGTATGTGCTTCTTTTCAGGCTGCGATCAGTAACACTATGAGCGTTCTTGACTTTGACGCAATTGACGAGGCTGCCCTTCTCTTGCAGCGCGCAACCTCCGTTTACTGTCTCGGTCAGGGTGGCAGCCGGGTTCTGGCAAATGACATCTGGGTGCGCTTCGCCACGATCTCCAATAAATTCCGCAACTGTGGTGACAGCCACACGCAATTGATTGCCGCAAGCCTCATGGGTCCAGGTGATGTCATTTTATTTGTTTCCTACTCCGGCTCCACGCACGACATGATGGACACTTTATCCGTTGCCAAAAAGACCGGTGCGAAGATCATCCTCATCACGCACTATCCGGACGCACCCGGCACAGCACTTGCAGATGTTGTCCTCCTGTGCGGTGCCCTGGAAACACCATTGGATGGCGGCAGTATCCCGGTCAAGGTCAGTGAGTTATTCGTTGCCGAATCGCTTATCATGCGTTATCTGCTCGACAACCGCGAGCTTGCCAAAATCGCCCGCGATAAAACCAGTGTTGCCATGGTGGCAAAGTTTTTGTAAAACGCAAATAAAAGAAAAATCGTGCAGACAAAATATGATTTCCTTTGTGGTTCTTTCGAACAGGAACATCATATTTCGTCTGTACGATTTTTCTTTTTTATTACATACAAAACTGGACTTGTAAAAAATCCTCTTATAGCATTTTATTCCATCTCAGATAAAGCATCTTCATCTGCAACAATGATCACATTTGGATGAAGTCTTAAGACAGAGCCAGGAACCTGTGGTGTGATCGGTCCGTTTACGACTGCATTTAATGCTGCTGCCTTATCTTTTCCGCTGACTACAAGCAGGATTGCTTTTGCGCGAAGGATAGTTCCAACACCCATTGTGTAAGCCTGTTTTGGGACATCATCTGCGCTTGCGAAGAAACGTTTGTTGGCTTCGATCGTGCTCTCGGTCAGGTCAACAACATGAACATCCTGTGGGAAGGAATCACATGGCTCGTTGAAACCGATATGTCCATTACGTCCCAGTCCTAATAACTGAAGATCAATTCCACCAAGAGAATCGATCAGTTTCTCGTATCTCTCGCACTCATTGTCACTGTCAAGATTCGTTCCATCCGGAAGGAAGTGGTAATCCGGTCTGATATTGACTCTTGAAAATAAATTTTTATTCATAAAATACCAGTAACTCTGGTCGTTCTCTTTCGGAAGTCCTTTATACTCGTCCAGATTTACAGTTGTGATTTTAGAGAAATCAAGGTCTCCTTTTTTGTACCAGTCTACCAACTGATCAGAAATACCGATTGGAGTAGAACCTGTTGCAAGTCCAAGTACGCTGTCATCCTTTAAGATCATCTGTGCAGAAATAATGTTGGCTGCCTTTCTGCTCATATCCTGGTAATCCTTTGTTCTGATAATTTTCATTTTGACATCTCTCCTATCTTTCATCATTTATCCTCGCTGCCTCTTAAGGTGCGCTGGACTTCTTTCTGGATTTTTTCAATATGCACACGGTCATGGTTTACATAAGCCACATAAATAATGTCGATCATCATGAGAAGCGGAAACTGTGGTGAAATCAGATTGCCGTGGTTTAAATGTTGTAAGGAAGGCACCAGTATCACTTCCCTGCAAAAGTCTTCGTATGACTTTCTGTTTTTTTCCGTGATCAGTATGGTGTCTGCTCCCTGCCGGCATCCACGCGCAAGCATATATAAGACTTCTGATTTCGTGCCGCTTAAACTCAACCCGATAACGAGGTTCTGAGGATTCAGAAACACAGACTGCATTTTTATGTTTTCGTTATCCCGGAGTGCAACCATGTCGATCCCGATCCAGCGGAATCTCGTTGCCATCTCCTCTGCTGCAAGCCCGGAACTTCCTCTTCCGCAGACATAAACACGTTTTGCCATCCTGAGTTTTTCCACGATCCGTTTGATCTGTGCCTCGTCCAACAGATTGTAGACTTTATTCAACAGGCTCTGATACGTGTCTAAGACCAGCCGCGACTCTTCCTGTTCCACTGTGGTTTTCTCCACATAAGAATTACGGTATTCATACACAAATTCCCGGTAACCCTGATATCCGCTTTTCTTGGCAAATCTTGACAGTGACGCAGGCGAAACGGAAAGCTCCGTGGAAATAAATTCTGCGGACAGATCCCCGATTGCATCATTTTTCAAAAAATAGTCTGCAATATGTCTTTCTGTTTCTGTGTATCTCTCATAGTTTGCCTCGATCGTCGGTATGATCGTTTTTGCATATTTTTCCATGCCCATAACATAACCTCATTGAAAGTGATTTTCAATCATTATACTCTTTTTTGAAAGTTCTTTCATTAAAATCTGCAAACTTTTCAAATACTACACAAAAATCATATTTGTTTTTTATTCATATTTCCCAATATAGAAGAAAGTTTTTTCACAAACCGGGAGACGATCGTACTGGTATGGTCTTATCGCTAGATCTGGCAGTTTCCTGTTAAGAATTGTTTAATTTTATTTATATAATTCTCTCAGCTCTATCAGTTTACAGTTGTCTGCTCCTTCACATGCAAATCCTGACCTTGAAAAAAAGCCATATTTGTAACACTCTAACCCGGTCTGTTCCACCTGGCAGATCTCTTCCCGGATCATCTGTTCTGTCACAGGTTCTTTGCGGAATTTTGCTTCATAGAAAATATAGCCTTTATCGTCCTGCGTTACAATATCAAATTCTCCGTTCTTTTTTGCTACTGGATCATCATAATAATATTTTCCTATTTTTTCAAAAATTTCATCCATCAATCCCTTACGGTTTCTTCTGATGAGGTACTGCCTGCACACATCCTCAAAAACTTTTGGGACATATTTTGTTTCAAAATCTTCTGCAATATAACGGTCATAAAAAATATCTGAATCCATGATATTCATGCGGGATGAATTTCTGAAAATATATTTATAGTAAAACAATGACAGGTTATCCGAAATAAAATATCCCGATTTTTTCCGATTATTTTCATCATTGATCGGTGTAATTTTGTCCACAACATCCATACGTATCAATTTGTCAAGCACATCCACAAGCGCAGGACCGCTCGAAACATGTGACTGATCAAGAATGTCCTTGTATCTGGAAAAACCTTTTGCCAGCGCTTCAAACACTTCATTGGCATTTGTGATTTTCGATATCTCCGAGCTTAAATACATTGACACTTCGTTTTCCAGACGCGCCCCTGGTGATGCGATCAGATCTATGATGTTCTCTCTTACACTTTTCTTTCCATCGATCAGCCGGTTATAATAAGGGATTCCGCCGAACACACTGTAAATCCTCACTTTATCCTCATCTGAAAAATCAGGATAAAATAGTGCCGACTCATAGTAATCCATCGGTTTCAGATTCAGTGTAAGATCAATCCTTCCATATAATGGATTTTGTCTGGCAAGAAGTTCCTTCATCGTATCTACATAAGAACCGCAGATAATAAGCTTCATATTAGAACGGTCACGGTATTCATCGATCACAGACTGCAGCACACTGTCCAGTCCTTTTACATTTTCACGCAGATACGGGTATTCATCCAAAACAAGAATAAGTGGCTCTTTTTCCGACGTCCGAAATAAGAACCGAAGCAGGCTCTCCATATCGGCAAATGCAGGCTTTGGAAAATCGAATGCTTCTCCTACCAGTTCAGAAAGGCTGTCTACATTATTCTGTTCCGTTGTCTGCTTGCATTCGTAATAAATACTTTTTAATTCTGTTTCTTTGAGCACCTGCCGGATCAATTCACTTTTTCCGATCCTTCTTCGTCCATAGATCAGAGAGATCATCTGACCATCTGTTTGAAACATGGAATTTAATTTTTTTCTTTCTGTTTCCCTGCCATAAAATTTCATAATCATGATACCCTGTCTTTCCTGCATCAGAAATTTTGCTATCCTAAAGTTCTCCAACAATAGAATGCTCGCTCTACAAACATTCTATTGTCATCAATTATAAAATGAGTATAATTATTATTTTTCGGAATGTCAATTTTTATTCGGTTAGAACCGAGTCAGTTATAACTGAATAAAAAAGCGTCAATCTCGGAAATTCTCCAAAATCAACGCTTTTTGTTATTTTACATAGTATAAATCACTTACCACTTTCAACTATGCAATCATTATCTCACATAATATACATAGTTCTCTTTTCTTGCGGTCGCCTCTTTTGCCGGCTCTGCTGCATATCCGAGTGCGCAGTGGCCGATCCCTTCGTATTCGCCCTGAATACCAAGATCAGCAAGAATTTTTTTGCCGAAATCAGATTCGAACTCCTCTTTCGCCCTGTGGATCCAGATGCTTGCCACGCCGAGGCTTTCTGCGGCATTCATCAGATTGCCCATCACAAGAGAACCATCGTACACATGTGTTGGAACTGCCTTATTGGCAAGTACCACAAGAATGACCGGTGCTCCATAGAACGGATCCATTCTTTCCGGTGCTCCCATGATTTTACGGTTTTCTTCCGAAAGCTGGTCACGCAATTCCTTATTCGTCACTGCAAGGATGATCGGGGACTGTTTTCCCATTCCGGTTGGCGCATAGGTTCCGGCTCTTACAATCTGCTCAAGTGTTTCCTCTGGAATCATATCCGGTTTGAAATTGCGGCAGCTTCTTCTTGTCTCTAAAACTTTTAATGTATCGTTCATGATTGGGACCTCCTGATTTTTTATCTGGGATTATTATAGAACGCTTTTGCAAGAAATTCTATCGTTTTTTCATTTCCTATCACTTATTACAGATTGCTCGTTACTGTTCACGTAGCAGTAAAACACTTGCTGTTTTGCTGCGTAAGAAAGTGATTCAGGAGTGAGCAG
>OGGB01000187.1_pt1 | contig 53816 bp, 84 predicted proteins | sample 1571111 | NCBI WGS metagenome assembly OGGB01 (sample SAMEA2582067, study PRJEB24529) | metagenome | biome: Human gut stool | place: China | collected 2011
AAATTTGATAGACAGGGCTTAGGCAGGTGTTTTGTACCTTTCGGAATTTGGTGAAGAATATTTGCTTTTTCACTTATTTTCCTCTTGACATTTCACCGCTGGACTTAATTTTTAATTGCATTAATAATCAGAAAAGACGTTTGTCTTCCATATAGCCGCCGTCTTTTGTTCTTACAACATCAAATATGGCTGTAACATTGCCATACATACGCTCCTTTGAATACCCTTGTTCAAAAGTATCCACTAAGTGGCATGATTCATCTTCATACCAGAATATAAATTTATTCATTTTAATTTCCTCCTTAAAAACAATAAGAGAGGTATTACGCTACCTCTCCATACCAATAAGCAGCCTGATCAAGAACTGCCTTTAAAAAGTCACGAGCCTGAGCTTGAAGCTCATCAATTCGATCCCAACCGGTTGGCTCTTCGCCATTCATGATCGGGATTAAACGAAAACCAAGCAAATCAACGGTCAGATGATAAACGCTCTCAGCGTTGTGAGGCATTTCATCAAATACCGTTTCAATGTTGTACGAATTGAACTCAATTGGTTGATGATAACGTGTCATTTTAATTTCCTCCTTAAAAAACAAAAAAATTCCGGATACTTTTTTGTATATAAACTGTCAATAATGGCAGATAATAAAATTAAATCTATAAAAAAAGAACAAACTAAATCCCTTTAGGGTTTGTTAGTCTGTTCTTGAACTTTAATTAAAATTGAAACATGGCATAACCATGTTTCAATAATCTTCATATCTTATATTTTTATTATAACATACATAGAAATGAAGTCAACAACTTTTTATAAAATATTTTTAAAAAGTTTTATATAATTTCTTTACATAGCATCCCATTGCTTATATTCCTCTAAGCGATGAATAAATCCACTGAATTGAGGAACGGTAAAATCTAATTCTCGATATTTTACCGTATAAATACGTAAAAATAATACGATAAGTTTAAAACTTACCGTATTATTTGAAATCAAAACTTGTTATTGTGGTTTACCTATTTTTGGCTATTTTGCATAATTGACAAAATCATAACTATAATATATAATAAAGTTATCAATATAGATAACTTTAGCACACGGCAAATACACTACAATGTTAATTGTACGTAAATTTGTCCTCTGTGCTTTTTTATTTTTTATATTTTACATATCACATAAAGCATGCAGCTTTTTTAAATTTTACAACTCTGACAATATTAAATATTTGTATCTCGTCATTTTGAAACGGATTTTTACCGCATATTGGACAACGTATATCCTGATTAGCATCTTCACCATCTTGATCATATCCTGTCCAACTTTTATCAGTTTCAAATACAACTGCATTTTTCTCGCATTCTGTTATATCTACACTGATAGAACAATCCGAACCATATGCATCAGATACACTTATGATAAGTTGTTTAATTTCAGCTCCGCATTTTTCACATCTCATTTTCTTTCTCTCCTTTTTATCATTCTTTGCCCCTTAATTTATATCGAAATGTGCTTTTATTAGTTCTATTACTAAAAGATATTCTTTCGTAAATTTACTACCGTCAGGCATTTTTTTTACTTCTTGTATAAACTCTGATAATGTACTATCAAAACTATAACCCTTTACATATATCTCTCCATTTTTCGTAGTAAATGCAGTAATTGTCTCATTGTTTGAACCAAAATTATTAATTGTTATATAGTTGTTCCTATCAGTAATTTTAGCATCCAAGCTAATTGTAGCATTCTGTACAAATGCATTATTACATATCAATGCATTTCGAGATATTAAACTGCTATTTATTACCGCATGATCCATAACCAGAGCCTGATTACATACTTTAGAACAACCATTAACCTGTGCTATTCCATATACTTTTGCTTCATCATATACAACAGCAGTATAGAACACTTCTGCTTCATCATATATTTCAGCATAATGATATATTTGTGCATTACCGAATACTTTCGCATTACCATACACTTTAGAATGACCGTATACTTCTGCATCATTACGAATTTGAGCATTATCATATACTTTTGATTGCTCATATACTTTGGCATCATCATATACCCAACAATCACCTTGTTGACTCAGATTTTTTTCTTTTTCAACGAAACCTCCCAAATCACCAACTTTAACATCAGCAAAATTTTTTAATGCTCTTATTCTGTGTAATTTTCTTCCTCCTAAAGTTGTAATTGTTTCTTTAGTAAGTTCATACTTTTTTTTAATATCTCGTTCTTTCAAAAATCTTATCTGAGAACAACGAAATAGAGTATACCCTGTTGGTTTGATACAAAAATAATAATCTTCAGGCTCATATAAATTAGGATTATCCTTAAATTCTTCTTCACCGGTTTTATGTAACTTACCTGTAATTATGTCACCATCTGTTAGAGTCACAGTTACTCTTTTTCCTAAAAGTTTTTCTACTTTAGTACGATTCATTATAAAATTCCTCCTTAAATACTGATTTAATTTCTTTTTTGATTAAGCAGCTTTTTTATTTTGCTGCTATGTTCCTTTGTACTCTCATAATTTTTATTCTTCTTTTAATTTTTTTACATGTGAGCAACGAAAAATCGTATGAGTTATTGGATTAGTGCAAAAATAATGTTTTTGAGGAATGTAAAAATTAAGATCGTTTTTAAACGCTTCCTCACCGGTTTTATGTAACTCACCGGAAATCACATCACCATCAAACAAAGTAACAGTGACTCTTTTCCCTAAATATTTTTCTAATTCAGAACGTTTCATTACAAATCCCCTCCTTTAATTGCATTCTTTCAAATATTCTTCAGCTTCTGCATATGCTCTTTGATATGAGCATAACAATTCCGAATTATTACCATTATCAAGTTGACTTTCCTTAGCTAAATTACGAAATTGACTTTTTAATTCTGCTTTTGTTGGAATTTCAGTAAATCCCAATATTTTAAAACATTGTGGAATACTTTTTTGTTGAGGTAGTGTTTTCATTCCTTCAATCCATACTGATAACTCATATATACCTCGTTCAGTAATTTGAGCAATATCTCCTAAAGACATTACAAGTTCAGCAAACAAATCAGATACATAATATATATCTTGATTATGCTTGGCAGCCTTTGCTAAAGAATGCTCTAATCTATAATTCTGATTTTTATAAGTAAATTCTATAAAACAGCTGTCTTTGTTCCAACCGTAATTGTATGTATCTACGCCAAATCTCTCCATTACACGATTTAACTTGTTTTCATAATTCTTTATATCAAAATATTTTTTCTTTCTCATTGTTTTTTTTCTCCTTTCATATTTCATTTACATAACACCAACTTTGCGGTGGTCGTTTCAAATTAAATTCTTGTAACTCTTTAGGTCTATCGTAAATTTTTAATTCGGAAATATGCCATCCGTTAAGAGAATAACATTTTCCGTATCGAATTAAATCATCGTTTGTGAGACAACTTCCGTTTAATAATTCACAATATTCCCGGTATTCAGATTGTGATGTCCTATTTCTCGGTACTTCTTGTATAATTTTATCGCAGATAAACTCTCCGATAATTTTACCGTTTGAAATATCAGCTTTTTTACCGAGTATTGCGGATTTTGAAGTCCACAAATATTCTGTAAATGTTTTTGCTTGTGTACAATAAATGTAACACTTGAATGGTGTTATTAATTTAGGTTTGTTTTTTCGGATTTCAAGTGTTTTGTCACCGCTTAGAATTAATTCACACCATTTGGGCTGAATACTTATTAATACAGTTTTCATATTTTTCCTCCTTATTAATTTTAAAAATTCTATAAAAAAACAGACTAAATCACCTTTTTGGGTATTTTTAGTCTGTTCTGAAAACTTTTTATAACAAAGAAAACTTAACGCTTTCAATAACTTCATATTTTATCTTAATTATATCATATATAAAAATGAAGTCAACTTAAATTTCTTCTGATACAAGATATTCCGACTTTCTAAGACCTAAAATTAATAAAAATATAGGTCGAAGTAAAATAACTACCGGCATCTGTGTTCCTAAAATTTCTGATTTCATAATATTTCATCCTTTTTAATTATTATGATTTTTGCGATACCTCCTATATATTTGCTATTATGAAATTTTATACTCTGTTAAATCATCAAGTTCTAATATTATCTCTTTCTTTTTATACATTTCCTCTACTTTTTTTACGGCTTCTTCATATGAATTGGCTTTCACCGGGATTTGCGTAGAATAAACTTCATAGACATTAATATTGAATATTCCATTATCTCCGATATAATGTTTGACCATTTCAGCAAGTCGTTCTTTTTGTTCAGGATTTTTATCAAGTTCCTTAGCAAAATCAATTTTTCGCATAAATTCGGACCAACAAATATCTGAATTTGGCTCTTTTTTTACAACTTCTATATATCCTCGACTATAATCGCCTTGCAATATACCGTATTTTAAAGCCATATTAATTAATATCATTGTTGGATGCAATCCATTATATTCTTTTCCTAAATCTGCATTATGCTTATTATTACTCATTTTCATTCTCCTTTACTCCGTCATATATTTTTGTACAAACAATGGGGTTTCATCATATAAATAGTATTGGTATTCGGTATTTAATTCATCAACCATAAAGTCAGAATAAACCTCATCATAGTCATTCCAATCAATACCTTTAATTTCTTCAAGCCATTTTGAAAATGACAATTTATCCGAAGTATCGACTTTTGGGATTTCCTCAATCAGAAAATCATTTTCTTCAATATCAATCCATTTTAATACCCAAGTTGAATTGCCGGCATTAAAGTAATATATTGCAACCATACCGTTATTTTCCCAACCGGATGTCACAATTTTTTGATTGGTTTCGGTATCAATACCATACCAAAAATTTGGCTGCACGGTGAATCCATAATATCCTTTCCATGTATCTCCCTTATATTGTTTTAACTGTAACATAATAATCACTCCTTCACTTAAATATCTTTCGGTCCTTAATGGTAATGCTAAAATATATGATAATGTTTTGTTAGTGTAAAATATTCGACTTTTCTAATCATTTCTTTCTTTAACTGCCAAAAAGTAGCTTGAATATACGAACCTGCAATTCTTATATCATTATTTACCGCTTCAAGATTGAAAATTCTTTGCCAACTATTAATAATTGCTGTTTTTCTTTTATCTTCCGGTAAATTATCTAACCATTGCTGTTCTTCGTCCCATTCCTTTCCGTTATTACATTCGGTAACAAAATCATTATTAAGAATTAACAGCCAGTTATCAAAATCAGAAAGTAAAACTTCATTATCAGAGATTTCAAATTCAATGCATATTAATTCATCACCTTCTTTGCCAAAACCCATTTCATAATAATCCGGTTTTTGATGCTTATATTCTATTGTATGCCAAGCCCAAAGAGGTAATTGTAATTCTTTTGGGTGATATATACCTCTATTATCCATTTCTTTCACAAGCCAATCATAAGCTCTGTGAAATTCATTTGACGAATTATACCATTCACTTTTGGTTGTATCACATGTAAAAACACCTTTCTCTTTAATAATATCCAATGTACTTTTTGGTTGAATTGTCCATAAAATCAATAGAATTCCTCTTTTTAAAATATAATTTCAAGACAGTATATACCGTCTTTGCATCTGTAAGCATATACATCATATGATCCATCACCATATCCTGATGAGGTACAAAAGCCATGTTCATTTATCAGATAATCAAAATTATTTGCTTTGATGGCTTTACAAAAGTCATACCATTCTCCCTCAGAATAATTGGGCTTATCTTGATAAAATCCTGCCATACTGAGATCTACTCTGATACTTCCAATGCATTCTTTTTTACTGTTTTGTTGGGGCGAATTATGCCCTTGCAGGCAAATCTGACATATGAAAGTTCTTTTACTTACACTGTCAATGTACGATATGCAGTTATATTTACCCGGTATAATTTTTACATTATTCATTCTACACCATACATTATCGCTATAGCACGGATCAGTAACAGATACAATACCCTTATCAAATGTAAATGTTCCTCTTACTTGTTTCTTTAATTTTTTCATAAGTTATTCTCCTTTAAATTCAGTTATTTATATTCTTACATCTCTTGTTTGATTAACCGGCACTTCTAATAACTTTGCAATATTACTTGAAAGTTCAATTAATGTACTGGCGAATCTGTTATGATAGCCTGTGTAATCTTTCAGATTATCCGCATATCTGTACATATAGCGTAATACATATGTACTTATTTCAGTATCAACATAAACGATTGCGTTGTTATTAGGGTTTCGTATAAATCCCGAACAACCTCTTTTGTCACCATTCACATTGATTGTATGCAAATGATATTCCATTCCTTGAATGTATTTCTCAATTGCATTCCGTAATTTTCTACCTAAAATAATATCATTCATACTTAATTCCTCCTTAAAAATAATTATGTTTAATATATAAACAGCTTAATAGCTGTAACAAAAATAATAAAAAAGAGTGATTAAGCCCTATTTGGGTTTAATCACTCATAAAAAACTATATTAATTAAAAAGAAAACAATTTCAATTATTTTCTTAAAAACTTCATATCTATAATATAATTATAGCATATTGTAAATTGAAGTCAATATATTATTTTTCATATTCTTCTATTTCTTCTTGTATCACACTGTATTCAACAACTCCTGAGCCGATTCTCTTTCCGGTTTTGTTTTCATATAACATATAGAAAAGTCCTTCATTATCAAGTCCATCACTACTTTGCATTAATTCATCAATATTATTTCCATATGTAATGTCACTTAGATTACCTTCCCACGGATTATTAGCATAAAAACTAAGATTGTGGTTGTTATTTTCTTCAGTGACAATCATTGTATATTTTTTATCTGTTATCATTTTGTTGCCTCCATTATTCTTAAATTACAATATTCCTGTAATTTATCCTCATCAACTTGCAGCACTTCAAAATCAATCATTTTATTAATTTCGTTTAATCTAACCCAAACGCCATTTGGATTACTTTCGGATACATTAAAATCCGATGGATACAGATACAATTTATTCATTTGTTATTCCTCCTCAATCCTTACTGTTATCGCACTTTTGTCACCCGGTGACATCAAATACTTTCGTTGCACAACATTACCTGATTTGTACATTCTAATAAAATCAACTAATGAGTCAATCAACTCATATAAATTTTCAAGTACCCAATAATAACGAGGATCGACATCAATATTCCTACATAAAAGTTTAGCAAGAAAATTCGCAGCTATTTCTATAGTATCGGATTTATCATTTACTTTGATTTTTTCATGCCCTACATATTCGTACAAACCCACTTCTTTACAATTAAGTTCTTCTAAATGAATTAATTTAAAAGTACCATTTGTACAAAATTTGTAATCTATATATATTACCATATTATTATCCTCCTAATTTACTCCTTTAAATCCGACTTTCGTCATATATATCTTTTATCTTTTCTTGTACGTGTTTTTATAATGTACTTCTTATACTCATCATAATTATCAAATGATATATAATCTCCACTCCACACGTCTAAGCAGTTTTCACCGGCTGCCATTTCATATGAATTTGCAGAAATTATAATATAAACAGTTTGGTTACGGCTTGCACAATCTTTCAGAATTGTTTGCAACAAATCTCTTTTCATTTCTACAATATTGTCAATACTGTAGCCACTGTCTATTGCATCAAACATTATCCACAACTCATCATGATTAGAGTTCTTTCGTACAAAACTACCTAAGCGTACGGCTGTTTGACCTATGTTTTGATTTATTTTTTCACCTTCTGAAGAACAAGCCATTGTTATAAGTTCTGCTATTTGCCCGTCATTTAGGAACATTTGCATAGAATGTCTACCACCATCATGAAGATTATCATATAGATACACTGGTATTTCTTCCCTTTCGAGCTGTTCCTTCATAAGCCTCATTAATGTGCTTTTCCCAGTTCCATTGCAACCGGTCAGTACAGTTACACCCGGATTAATAGCAATAGTTTTTCGATTATATAATTTATAATCATTCCATGGTTTTGTTGGTACTTCAAATATTCTGCTCATTATTCATTCTCCTCTTCAAATTCTTTTTTGATTAATATATCCATAACTGCCATTAGCTTGTCTGTATTATTACGTATTTTATCGTATAAATAATATACTTCCCAATAGGCATATTGCTTTATATTTTCATTGGGAGGTGCAAGTTTTAATACGAGTATTTTCCCTATATCATTGTTACTTACTTTTGTATAGCCATTTAATTATCTGTGAATAGTGTTTATACAGTCTAAATCAGCCGTACATCTCGGCATTACAACAAATATTTCATCACCAGATGTACCACCTAAAAGACTAAATTCTAATTCACCTTCCGTATATTTTTTGATATTTTCAAAGTCATTTCTAAGGTAGTCCATAGCCCCTTCAAACTTACTTTTAGTATCATTATAAGGAATATCTACATATTGCCAAGCTGTTACATTATTAAGGAATAACTCATCAATTCCATATTGATTAAAGTAGCCCTCGGAGTATGTTGCTAAAGCTATGTCGCCTTGTGTTGTGACTAAGCAAGTAGCCCCCTCTTTTGGCATTTCTACATCTGTTCTTATCCAATTATCATTCATTGTAATATCCCCCTTTATTCAAATAACCAATCACTTACAAATACTATAAGCAATATACTGCTTAGTTCTCTTTTTTTATCTCATATGACTTTAATACAAATGCACCATTATCGCCATTCCAAAGATTTTTTATCCAATTCTCAATCCACTTTTCTTTATTATTACTATCAAAAGTCTTATTGTATCTTAAATCAATGACTTGTCGATAGAAATTCTTTCCCTCAATTCTGCAATAGTAGCCATTGCCATACTGATCTTCATCATAAATAAATGAGAAGATAATTGAGTTAAAAGTATATTCCATTTCATCATCAGGATTTATTAATGTTGCTCTTACATTATATTTCATAATTTGTCCTCTCTTTCTACTCCATATTAACTATTCAATGCTACCATCATTAGTTCGCTTTGTTTGAATAATTCAATCATATCTTTCCTATCTGCACGTTTAATTTTCTGACGGCTTTTATTAAAGAATTCTTCATCATGTCTTTTTTCAGAATAATTCCAAAGACTGATAGATTCTTTATAAATATTTTTACCATCTTTAATAATATCCGACATAGTATCTTTGATAGTATGTATTACTCCAATATTTTTATCAGTAATATCATGACGAACCAAATTAAATATTGACATTGCACAACTACCATGAGAAAATAATTTGTTCTTTGCATTAAGAAAACCTAAACCCGGACAATAAACATCAATCTTATTAAAATATTTTCCACTATTCCAGCTTTCTGCTACAATAATGATATGTGTTTTCATATCATAAGCAAATATCATGTGATCATCACCGATATAATTACCGCATGTATAATGAAAATCTTCAATGAAACCAATTTTAAATCCGTTATATTTAAGGACATCTAAAAATTCCTTGTAAGTAATATCCGGAAAATAGTCATAAGGAACTCGTTCCGTATCCGCTAATATTACCTTTTCTTTTTCTTCAATATTACTTAATTTATAATATTCGCATTTTACAGCATTTCTTGAAAGAATAATTTTCCCATTTGAATCATAGCCTATATAACCTCTTTTTTTACCTTTAACAAATCTTACTATATCATTCATAGCCTTTCCTCCATTTTAATACTTTAAATTTCTTGTTTACTAAAAGATTGTCTTAAATTATTAAACCCTTATTGCCTCAATTTTAGCGACCTTATTATTCGGATAAAATTTGTAATAATTAAGTCTTTCCAATTTCATATTGATAACCTCTGCATGTCCAATCTGAATTAAATACTTTATAACCTTTCATTTTAAATTCCTCCTTAGAAAATTATTTAATATATATAAACCGTTTATTAAACGGTAAAATAGAAATAAAAAAAAGAGTAATTAAGCACAATTAAGGTTTAATTACTCTTATAAAAAACTATATTAATTAAAAAAGAAAACAATTTCAATTATTTTCTTAAAAACTTCATACTTATATTTTAATTATAACATGATATAAAATGAAGTCAATACCTGTTTATCTTTAGCCAATGAATATACCTCATAAATAATCTCTTTTTCCAACTATCAAATAAACTCGAACAATTCGTGTTCACCCGGAATATATAATTTTCCGTTTTCGACACATCGGAACAGATCATACTTGCTTCCACAACTTGCTGTATAAAACTTTTTCAAGCTATAGTTGCATTTCTTCCAATCGTAATCACACATTCCAAGTTCTCTATCGCTTCTAAGGTGCTTAGAAAGCGTATAAAGATTTTTATCTTCACATTCTTTCAAATTTCGTTCCGGTTCAAAATGATAACCGTTATATGTAAACATAATATTCCTCACTTTCTATTCTTAAAATTCAAATCCTTCATAATTTTTTAGTATAAAATCTTTAACTGTTATCATTGTGACTTCAGGCTCATATCTGCCAAACTCATGCAAGTAATAATCCCGCATTTCAAGTCCTAAAGCCACTATATCAGTATTGCTATACACGTTATAAGAATTATGTCCTAAATCATAAAATTCATCAGTCCACAACTCGCCTGTTGATTTATCAAACATTAATAAACCATAATGTGGATCATATCGACCACCTTTATTAAACTTTTGATAATCTCCAACAGCCTTTTTCAATCCTGTATTCTTTCATATTTTATCTTCCTTTCTTGTTATCATATTGCACCTCTGCATTGCACCGACGCACCGAAATGCGTCGGAATTGCACTTTTACATATACTTTTTTAACTCACTATGTAATTCTTTCAATTTTGCTTTTGCGTCCTCATATTCTTCTGCTGTCCAAAAATGAGGAACATAGCCGTATTCACCTTCATTATTGAAATCATTATATTTTTTCTTTGCTTTTTGTGCTTCTTCTTTTGTGCTATACAAATTTCCTGCAGCTTTTATAGCCTCACATCTTTGAACTATTTGCTCCCAAGAAACAATATTTTCTTCAATTTCTTTTCTTTTTGCTATTTTTTCTTTTTCACTATTCATTTGGACTAATTCGTCCCATTCGTCTTGATTTATGATATAAACATTTCCTGATGAACCGGTAAATTGTCCGTCCGATTCTCTGTTTAAAAACCCAAGAATTTCATCGAACATAAGATATTTTAAATCTATACTCTCACCTCTGATGCCTATAAAAGCTCTATCTCTAAATTCTTTTACATATTGACTTTTTTCTTCGTCAGTCAATCGTCTTGCTTTTGTTAATTGACCTCTTCCGTCTATATGACAAACTAAATATTCTTTCATTTTAATCTTCCTTTCATATTAATCTTCTGCTTCTATTTCTTCTCTGCTCATAATTGTTATGATGTCCATAATTCTTCGAGTGTTATTTGCTAATACCTCACTCATTTTACTGATTGTAACATAATCGTATTTTTCTAACTCTACACCATAAATGTCAGAGCCGAAAATTAAAACATATGTTTCGCCGATATTTTCATAGTTTAAAGCGTTTTTGCCGTTCACAGTACGGGTAAATGTATTAATACAATCAATATCTTCTATACTTCTCGGCTTTATTACAAAAACTCGGTCATTATCCCAACCGCCTAAAAGATAGAACTTTTCGTCCTCATCTATATACTCTCTGCAATTTCGGAAAGTATTTAAGAGATAATTAATAGCCTTTTTATATTCACTTGTTTCGTCCTCAAATGGGACGTCTGCATATTGCCAAGCCGTTACATTGTTATAGAATACATCATCATTACCATATTGAGTGAAGTAACCCTCGGAGTATTTTGCTAAGGCTATATCACCTTGTGTTGTGACTAAGCAAGCAGCTCCCTCTTTCGGCATTTTTATATTTGTCTTTATCCAATTATTACTCATCGTAGTATCCTCCATCTTCCATCTTTCTGATTATCGTAAATTATTTAAGTATATCCTTATAGCTGTTTAACTCCTCTGTAATTTTGCGGACTGCTTTATCATATTTTTCTATTCGTATATACTCACAATCCCTGAAGTCATTCATATCGCAAACTATAACAATTAAAGAGCCAATGTCTTTTTGTGTAAGTGGTGGTTCAGTATCAACATCATATATACTTCCACAATTCGTATAAAGATATAGCTCATTTATAGCGTTAATGTCCACTTGCAAAGTAGGTTTTGCAATATAAACTGTATCGCTCACACTGCCACTAAGAATACGGTGAGACTCACTGTTAAAATCAAGCTCTTTGTGCTTAATATACTGTCTGAAATGTTCAATGTTCATTTCAAAACGATTTTTGTCAAATTCCTCTAAGGCACAAGGACTGCAAGGATATTGCCAAGCAATCACTTTATGCTTAAAAGGAATAACACTGCCGTCAGCGTCCTCTGTATACCATTCATTGCCGACTAATACAGCGAATACATCACAATATTCTTTATTATTTTTTAAATAAGTAACTTGCACCTTCTCTTTTTCATCAGGTAATGTACAATCAGTTAATTCCCAACTCATATTAATTCTCCTCCATTCTTAATTCTCTTTGTGTCACTCCATCCGTCTTTATTAAAATGTTTTTTACAAAATTCATAAGATAATTCTAAATAAGAATCTCTTTTAAGCTCTCTGTCAAAATCGTCATTATCAAGAATATTACCGCCAACACTGAGAAATGCAGACCAATCCTCATTGTATTTTTTTGATTTAACAGAAAGCTCCATTGCTTTTTCTTCACTTATAATATAAGTGCATAATGCTCCGGCTTCATTATATAAAAACACATAAAGCTCAAGTAACGGATTATACAGATCACCTTCATTCTCTAAATAGCGATACATTTCTTCCCAAGTTTTAAATTTCATAATTCTTTTTCCTCCATTTCATTTAACTTAATATATATAAACAGCTTAATAGCTGTAACAAAAATAATAAAAAAGAGTGATTAAGCCCTATTTGGGTTTAATCACTCATAAAAAACTATATTAATTAAAAAGGAAACATTAAAATGTTCCATAAACTTCATATTTATAATATAATTATATCATATCATAAATTGAAGTCAACAATATATTTATTGCTCTTATTTATTTGACTTGCTTTCATTGAATAAAATCATTCCAATCTTAGAATTTGATTATTGGTAACAGGTGCAAGGTAATAATCTGAATTATTCATAATTTTGTTGTATTCCTTTTCACCTTGAAAACTATCTACAACCGCTTTTTCTTCGTTTGACATATCTTTATATGTTTTTCTGCCATAACTCGGCGGTAACCACTGCTTTTGCTGTGCCGCATAAATATTAAAGCGATCAATAAGTTCAGGACAAGTAAATACTAAATGTACTGTACCTTTTTTATAAAATGTTGCTTTAAAATACTTACATTCAATATTTTTTGTGACACCATTTTTGAAGTTATAATCTATGAAATTCCAAGAATTTAATTCTCTTGTCATTCCGCCATCAAGAAAATTAAATATGCGTTCAATATCCTCTAATACGTTTCGGGCTTTATATACTTGTGGTTCGCCACTCCAGCCACTAAATACATCATAACAAGGTATTATTACCTTGTTGCCTATTTTATGTGCTTTATTGGTTTTCCAACCGTTATAATAATGTCTGTTTTTAGAGAATTCAGGATAATAAGAATGCTCGGCAGTCAAACGGTCAAACATGGCTATTATTTCATCTTCTATACCCTGTTTTACTTGTGAATTCATCTCCACAATAACAGTCTGTATATTAAATTCAGTAAAGTCATAATCTGATAGTGTTCCGACTTTTTCACGCCATTCATCTTGTAATTTACTCGTTAGCTTTTCTGTAAATTTCCGATTTGAAAACAGTTTTCTCCAATATTTAAGGCGTGTATCTTTCAGATATTCATTTACTGAAATCTGATCATAAGAATTGCCATTTTTATTTGTCAATCGTAAAATACCACCTTTTTCATACGGATTATCACTGAAGCTACATGTTATGTATGGTTTTAATGCTCTATACTGTCTGATTAATTCAAGACCGGCTTTTACCTCAACATTAAAATGTACAATCATTGATTTTATGTAATCAGTAACATCAAGATATGTGCTATCTTCAAATACATCATCTACATTTTCAGCTTTAGCCATTTTCTCATATATGTCGCTTTTCTCCTGCACATTTTCTATTGCGATTTTTATAAGTGCAATTTCAACGCCTGTTTTGCGTTCTGACGATATAAAAGCATTTTCTATATATTCAATATCTGCATCATATTTATCAAGTTGTCTAATTAATTCTTTTCTGCTTTCTGTATATGGATTGCGAAGCGTTTCTGCATTAAGTAGGCAAACTATATTACCGCCTTTCTCTTGCATTTGTAGAGCTTTCAATAGATGCTTATCACCGTTAGAAAATGGCGGATTCATGAGGATAAGATCGTAACGCTTATACGGTTTATATGTGAGAAAATCATCGTGAATAATATGTATTCCGTTTGAGAAAAATGTTTCTTTTTCCATTTTTATTTTCTCTAACTTCTCAACATCTTTACGAGGTAAATCCTCATATTGTTTTGTTGTGTTATTATAATATCGCAATAAATTAGGATTACAACAGTTGTATTTGCTTGTTATATTATCTATTTCATTTTGTAATTCTAATTTTCTATCTCCAAAATTATATTTAAGTACCTGTCGCAAATTAGAATCAATTTCAATACAATCAACATCAAATTGTTTATATTCTTCATTTTTTGCAACTTCCCTTAAAATATCTCCCTTGCCTGCTGACGGCTCTAAAATAGTTTTTACACTTTCCCAATGTATTCCACTAATCATTTTTTCAACCAAACTCGCCGGAGTTGGATAAAATTCACTTGATTGTTCGTTTTCAACTATATTCAATACATTATTCAACATTATATTTATCTCTCCTTTAAATTATTATTTTATTAGCTTAATTTAAACGCATCATTATAAGCAGTAGCTAAAGTTGTTTTTCCATTAATATGTTTGTAATCTTCTTTTGAAATTCCGTTTGTCATTTCTCCATATAAACCACAGTAGTTTTTTACCAAAGTTAAATCATCAAAATAAGGATGTTTTATTACTTTCCATTTTGAGATTCTGTTTCCTTTTTTGACTTCAAACACTTTATTTAATTTTATTAATTCACTCATAAATATTCCTCCTTTGAAAATTACATTGTTTAATTTATGTAAACAGTTCATACTGTAAAAAAGAAAATAAAAAAAGAGTAATCAAACCCAAATAGGATTCGATTACTCTAAAAAAACTATATAATTATTAAAGAAAACATTAAGATGTTTCCATAAACTTCATATTTATAATATAATTATATCATGTCATAAATTGAAGTCAATATATTATTTTTTTAATCAATTACCTAAATACTTGTCAATCTTCATTGTCAGCTTATCACATAGCTTTAATATTCCGCCTGTTCCATTCTTTTTACCGTCATCAAATATTGTTTCACTTGCTTCATCTGCCAAATCTGCAAGTTAATTTAATAGCCGTATCATTTCTTTTGTCATAACAATTCACCTTTCATATTTGATTTATTCACAATTTTTATTTATTTCTTCTATAACTTCGTCAAAACTTGAAACTTCATTATAATCCGGCTGATTACAAATTTCCAACTCCATATACCTTTATGGTGTGTGGTAGTTCACTCAATTATTTCTAATACATAATAACCAAGACATTTTTGCATTCTGGTATCAAGATATTCCTTATTCTTTTTCTCATATTCAGAAAAAGATATACAAGGAAGCAATAATCGTTTTTTGCCTCTTGCATTTATATGAGAATAATAGATACCTTCTCGCAATACATTTTCAGGATTTTTTAGTCCTAATAGTTTTATGTACTGAATAGCGGCTAATTTTTTGTTTTTCTCCGCTAAATCAAATGCTAACATATTTTTCCTCCTTATAATTAAACTCTTACGCCAACACATTCATAAAATATATCAGCATCAAAATATGGTAATGACTTAATAAATTCTTTATCATCATCGCTAACATCTTCATCCCACCATTTTTGCTTGTCAGCTTCAACTATTATTGTTTTGATATATCCGCCAATAGTTTCACATTCAGGGTGTTCCATAATTTCTTCCTCACTCATTTTGTTTTTGGAAATAAAATCCGAATATTCATATGATTGAGGACAATCCAATAAAATCTCGTTAAATCTAACTATTGACTTATCATTAAAATCAAATTCTGTTTCATGATTAAACATTCTCACTTTAGGTGAATTTGTATTACAAATTCCACTGTTATAATTTCCACTGTTATAATCTCCAGAATTATAATTTCCGCTATTATAATCTCCACTATTATGACAACCAGAATTATAATCTCCATTGTTACAATTTCCGGTGTTATAATCTCCTGTGTTATAATTTCCGCTGTTATGATAACCGGAATTATAATCTCCACTGTTACAATTTCCGGTGTTATAATCTCCGGTGTTATCATTTCCGGTGTTATCATTTCCGGTGTTATAATTTCCGCTGTTATGATAACCGGAATTATAAGTTCCACTGTTACACTTTCCGGAATTTCCTTTTCCAGTATTGCACATATCCAACACTTCGCTCCACTTCAATTCTTTTAAGATAACTATCTTATTTGTGCAACACTTAGAGTTGGTATCATCAAAATGAATTTCTCCTATTGCCTCAATTTCAGCCACCTTATTGTTTGGATCAAATGAATAATAATTAAAGCAATCTACTAATTTTTCACAAAAATGAAAACCCACCTTACAACACTTTGGACTTTCTGCTATCTCATAAGTCTTTCCAATTTCATATTGATAACCTCTGCATGTCCAATCTGAATTAAATACTTTATAACCTTTCATTTTAAATTCCTCCTTAAAATTTTTAATAATATATATAATCCGCAAAAGCGGTAAAATAGAAATAAAAAAAAAGTAATTAAGCCCAATTAAGGTTTAATTACTCTTATAAAAAAACTATATTAATATCAATGAAAATAGTTAATCTATTTTCTGAAACTTCATATCTATAATATAATTATAACATATCATAAATTGAAGTCAATAAACAAAATTTATTTTTAAATTCCGTATAAAATCTACATTTCATTATACATATAAATGTCGTCCTATATAATGTCTTTCCCATGAGGAATCGTATTTTACACTCTGTAAAAAGTCAATAATTTTAGTATTATCTTCACATTCTCTATCTTTTGTACTCGGAAAAACATCATATGCGTTTGCCAAACAATCAAACTTTCTTATTATATCCTTTCCAAAAGTTCATTCGTAGTTCCATTGAAACTGGTTTATTTATAAGTTCGTCCATTTCATCAACGTCCAACATATCCATTAGTTTACCAATTTCCTGATTTAATTCATCGGATATATAAGGCATAGTTCGTTTAATCATTGTTGTGATACTTCTCATAGGAAACATATCACATTGTCCTTGAAATGGATCGTTAAATCCTTTTAGCTGAGTTAATTGGGCGTATACACTACCCATCGCCTCTAAATTTTCTACTGTATACATTATTATTTCACACCTTTCCATTTTCTTTTAAGAATACATTTGTAGTTACAACATTATCATTTACATCATATCCTTTTATGAATATTGGTGCAAGCCATTTTAAAATTAATTTTCTATGACTTGAGCCCCTCTCTCCTTTCCAGTAATGATGCCAATGTCCACGCCGTGTATGTGGGCGTTTCGGAGAACCATGTGCTTCCACTCCCGAATTATTATAAACAATATGAGATTTAACCTTCTTTTGTTTCATTTGACGAATAATATTTCCGGTTTGAGTGCCACAATTCCATTTTTGAATTTCTCTATATTTATCTTTTATGTATTCTTTTTTTTGGGGCTTACGAGTTATGTATTTTTGTCGTTCATCTTCAGTAATTTCGCTGTTCTGTGCACAGATATATAACACAAGTTGCAATTTTGATGTTATTAAGTTTGTTACAAAATCAATATAATCTTTATCGACAAAATTCTTTGATGAATTCTTTTCTACTTCTTGCAACATTCGGTCAATTCCATCTTTGATTGTACCATTTTCTATAAGATGTAAAGAAATGGGCATAACTGAATAGTCATTATTTATAAACAAGAATCGCAATTCCAATTCTCCGTTGTTAGTATCTGATTCAAAGTAGACGAAGAATCCATTGTACTCATCATCGTTTAATACTATGTAAATACAGGGATATGGAAGATTACTTAAAACTTCGATTGGTATAATTAAATCTTCACTTCCTTGTTCAGTAAGAACATCTTCCATATCTTTATCAAAGCTGAAAATTTGTTTATACAATCTCCATGTTGCAGTTGCAACAATTATATTGGCTTCTGATATTATGCTCAAATTAATATTATCATTTCCGTCACTTGCAATAGCAATCCCTACCCCTATCGGTATATAGCAACGAGCATCCCAATTCACTTCTTTGCCGTTCATTTTTCTCATATCTTCTACTTGTTTCCAAACATTCGGATATTTCTTATTGACTTTTTGAGTTAAAATTAATGGTGCAATTTTTTCTTCCATAATATATTACCTATCATTTTAATAAAACTAACATTTCTTTGTTTTTAAGTTGTTTTTCAATAAATCACGTTTCAATTTATCTACATAATTCATTCGTTCATTTTCGGCAATAGAATCTTTTTTTATGCCATTTTCAGTATATATAAATTGTATAGGTAACCTCATTATATCACTCCTTAATTTATTTCAATAACTTCCCAAGTCCATATATATTCTTTGTCATCCACTGACAAATAAGCTACGCCATCATCTCCACATGTAAAATCAATCTTTGCATTCCAATCATCATCTGAATTGTGACTTTTTTGTTTATATAAATTTTGTGAATCTTCTTTTACAAATATGTACGCATCTTTTTTATTATCGAATGTTTTATATCTTTCAATTTTCTCCTCATGTACTGCATAGCAGATTACTATATATTTCTTCATATTCTCCATATAAATATCACTCCTAATTTATTGTGTTATTTTTTAATTTTTCATTATACCACCTGTCCGATTTTGCCTTCAAATTTATTTGTCCAACTTATTTTATGCCCTCCAATTTTTTAATTAAATGTAAATTCAATTTTATCATTAATGAAGTCTGCTACATTATTGACTCTAAAGTCCTCTACCGCAAAACATCCTTGACCATTTCCACATCTATATCCAACTACTGGTTCTTCCCAACCTGTGACCTCAATCCAATATGATGTACCGTCATTATCTATTGCCGGCATACCAAAACAAAGTGTTCCATTCGGATTTGGACATCTTGGAGCTTCGGTGTAAGGTGTTTTTGATGTGATTTCTTTTATAAGAGCCTTACCGCTTTCGGTAAACTCTCTTTCATATTTTGCCACCTCTATTGATAGAGGTTCATTTCTGTATTTTTTCATTTTAATCGCCTCTTAATCTTTCCTTTATTTTACCATATTTATGTTGAATAGTCAACGTCTAAATATATCATTACATTAACCCTGTGAATTGTTGTTGAATGACATTCATAATCTTATCATCAAAATTTCCCTCTGAACATTCTTTTATAGATGTGATAATAGCCGTTGTGGTTGAAATAGGAAGCTCGGCAACTTGTTGCCGAGTAGTTCACTCTTATAACACATAAACTTCACCGCTCTCAATAACATATTCTCAACACAAAAAAGAAGATACTCACTACAGCAAGTATCTTCTTAGTACCTCTTTGAAATTTCCGATTCATTGGTTTAATTGCTTTTCATATAATTTAACAAGGTAATTGTAAAATCCTTCACCCTGCCAGTCATCAAACCATTTCTTCATTTTTTCATAAGTTTTAAAGAAAGTAATAGCAAAATCTCCGTCCGTATTAATCTCGCTTGATACCTCATAATACTCATTGTATCCAATACTGTTCGTATTTTTACCATGAAGTATGACCTTACCAAATGATGTATCTGCAAGCTCAACCCAAAAGTCTTCACTTTGCATTGCCTGTTCTAATTTATCCATAATATTCCTCGCTTTCCACAGTAAATCATCGTTTCATTATCTCTTTTCAAAATATTTTCCATTGTATGAATATCCATTAGATAAACAATGCTTTATTGCTTTCTGCTTAACGTACTCTTTATCTTCATTAGAAATATTCCAAGCATCATTATCATCTTCAAATAACAACCAAAATCTCCATTCTGCATCGTCTTTGCATGGAATATCTATTCCTAAATAGCATTTATTACCTTTATAATCTCTCGTAATACCTAATGTAAAATCATAATTATCGCAGGATGGTGTAAACACAATTTTAGTAATATCAAAATTTACTTTCATAATCTTCTCCTTATCTAAAAAAACTCTTGTTTCATTAAAATTCAATAGTTGCATCTTCTGAAACATAATCACACATATAGCCTTCCGATTCTAAATAGTCGCACACAATATCAATAATACTATTCGTATCATATTCTCCGTCATTTTCTTTTTTATATTCTTCAATAACTTCTTTTGCCTTCTGAATAATTTCAATCGTTAATTCCTGTTCGCTTGAAACCTGAATCATTGACTCTATGTTCATGCCACAACCATCAACATTTACATCAATGAGTTTAATAATCTGCTTCATAATAATTTACCTCACTTTTCAAATCATATATTTTTAATTTCAATAATTGCATCGTGTTCTTTCGCATATTTGTAAAAATCCACCGTGTCATCGCAAGTATAGTTGTCCAAAAATTCGTCAAATGTGGTGTAATATTCCGACTGCCTTTCTTCCCAATAATTTTTTGCAAAATCTCTTGTTGCTTTAACATAAGAAATATTATTGTCGGCAATATTTTTGCGACTTATTGTATCTTTGTATACTGCAATCCATATAGTTTTCATTAAATCACTCCAATCTAAAATTTCAATTCAAAACTCTAACCTTAGCAATATATCTTTTCCTTATTTTATTTTGTAAAAGATCGGTAACAAATATATTTGCAACTTCTTTTAAATTGGCTTCTGTACTATTATTGTCAATAACTATATCATAATCATAATTAAACACTTGGTCATCAGCCGAATTTGATGTAATATGTAGTATATTATCACGTTTTACAAGGATTGTTATTGCATTAAATTCTCGTACTGCTCTTTTTATTTCTTCCGGTTCTCTTATATGTAAAAAAAGTACATTTTCATCAGTCGAACTTTTAAAGGCATCAACCTTTTCTCTCATAGCTACAAACGGTAAATCATTATATTCAGAAACAACTAATTTTAAATCACATAAAAATTTTCTGTCTCTTTCTGTTTTTGAACCTGTCCATCCTATGTCTTTAGCTATTCTTTTTATTTCATCTACTGATGAATAATTAATAACTTGTTTATTTGTTAAATGGCAATAGAATTCACTAACAAATCGCACGAATGTATCTTTGCCTACTCCACCACTACCGTTAATTACAAATATTTTCTTACCATTAATCGTTGTCATAATATATTCCTCCCTTTTATTCCATTAATTTGACTTGAAACGTGATTTTTCATCTTCAGTAATAATATCAGTAATGAATACTTTGATTATTTCAGCATCCTTATCATTAACTTGCGATAAAATATGCTTTAAAGTGTCTCCAACACCTTGAATAATGTTTTTGTGTTCACCCTTCAATTCAACAACAACTTTATCTGAATCAGGATCAGATGTAATCAAGCAAAATGAACCATCTTTAAAATTTTTTGCTCGTGCTAAACGATTTACCATTTCTGCAAATTCATTAGTCATTATAATTCAACTCCTTTTCTGAATATATTAGCAAACGATATAATCACAATCAACTGCTGTGTTTTCATCTGCTTGTTCAACTTTGTATTTACCTGTTAATGAGGTATCCTCAATGTATGAATTTGCTTTTTCAATAGCTTCCGTTTTGTCAAAACCAATAACAAAAAACGAAAAGTTTTCATCTATCATTCGGATTACCCATAGGTTATTCATATCAAAAATTTTCATAATTATCTCTCCTTTTAAAATTTAATCTCAAAACCAAAAGAATCTGATTTAATATTTTCTTTATTCGGTTTCTATATCGAAAAATTCTTTAATTTCTTTTACGACACGTTCGATGTGTTTCTTTTCTTCTTCGGTTTTGCACACTTCGACTTTTCTCTCTAATTCTTCAAGTGAAAAGCTATGAGGACTATTGCTGAAAGTTACATTATACATATTGCCGCTTGTTTTATATGCCGTAACTATAATTTCTGATTCTTTATACAAAGGTATAGTAATCCAGTTACTATAGGTGTCTATATGTGCGTCTTTTTGTAAAAATGCGTCATCGTTTATGGTTGCATATCCCCATGCTTGAGCGTTCATTGTTAGTCTTGCATTATCTGTGACAGTGCTGTGTTGGCGAGCATAAGAATTACCGTTTAAACGTGCGTTTCCGCTTACTTCTGCATTTTCAATTGCCATCGCTTTGTCGCATAGAACAGCGTTATTACGAACTTTGGCATTATCCCTTACAACAGCATCGCAAAAAACTTTGGCATCATCGTAAATCCAACATTTATCGCAATTTGACAAGTTATCTTCACATTCGATAAAACCGCCGAACTCGCCTGCTTTAACATCGTCAAAATCAGACATGGCTTTAATACGATATAGTGTTTTACCCTCAAATTCGATAGATTCGTTTGTTATTTCATATTTTTTCATAATTATCTCTCCTTTATTTCTCAAATAAAATTTTTCATCTATAAATTTATTTCTGTATTTGATAGATACCCTTATGCGTTTTAGATTGTTATATTTCAGAACTATCAAATGCCTCAAAATATGATTTTACAGCATTTACTACGGCTATGTCTCTGTGTGTTGTATGGTATCGTGCATGTTCATCGAATGTGTATAGTTCATAACCGTATTCTTCATAGTTAGTGCTTATCCAAACGGTGTTGTCAGCATCTCTGAATGCGACTGTATTAATGTATTCACCACGTTCGGTCGGTGTACTTATACATAAATATTCATCGTTAGATTTTATGTTACCTGCGTTTATATAAGTATTACCGCATATCATAGTTGTGCCGCAAATTGTTGATTCGCAAACTATACGAGCATCGTCTGTTATTACGGCAACTCCGTGAATATATGAGTTGGAAATGTATGCATTCTTGCATATTACAGCATTCTCAGTTATACGAGAACTATGTCTTACCACCGCATTGCCAAGGACACGAGCATTACCATCAACATAAGCATCATCAAGCACTTTGGTATTGCCGTATATCCAACAATCACCGTGGTGTGATAGGTTATCTTCTGATTCAACGAAACCACCAAGGTCGCCTGTTTTAACGTCATTAAAATCATGAAGTGCCTTAATATGATATAGCGTTTTGCCTTCAAATTCGATAGATTTATTTGTTATTTCATATTTTTTCATGATAATCTCTCCTTTTAAAATTTAATCTCAAAACCAAAATGACAATATCCGTAAGTATCAGATAGCCAATCGGATATATCATCTAATAATTGTTCTTCATCTTCATAATCATTAACATCAAATTCATCAGTGATGTCAATTTCTTTCGGCAACGATTTTAATATTTTCATGTTACCGTCAGTGTCCCATTTAATTTTAACTACTTTCATAATTATACCTCCTTAAAAATTTATTAGATATATATAAACAGCCTAAGCTGTAGAAAAATAAAAAAAAGAGTGATTAAGCCCTATTCGGGTTTAATCACTCATAAAAAAACTATATTAAAAATAGAAAATAATTTCATTTACTTTCCATAGACTTCATATCTATAATATAATTATAGCATATTAGAAAATGAAGTCAACATTCTTTTTTAATCATTTTTATATCTCTTTATAATAGATTTTTATCAATGATTTGAAAATTCGCCCTATGAATATAGAGAGCTTTTCCGTCAATCATTAATTTTGTTGTTTTAGGCAAATCCTGACACACTTCCCAATAAACCTCGTTACCGGAATATGCACAAATAGGATCGCCAAGTTGTGATTGGATAACTACTACTCTTGATTTTCCAAAGTAATTCTTGTATTTATTTACGATACTTGCAATAAATACATTATCCCCAAAACTGCCGTCTGACGTACTCTTTATTACTTCAGGGCTGTTGAAGTCTACTTCAGGATTTAATCCGTTTTCAGCAAAAATCATTGTGCTACCACAACTTTCGATTGTTTTGCCATCAATAATTACTGTAACAACACTTGATAAAGTTTTATTATATCCCCAACCATTATTACTATTATATGTTTTTTCTTTAATTACATTAGATTGCAAGTCGATTTTTTGTCCACTTACATTCATAAAGTTTTCACCTTGATTGGTATAAAAACCTGCGTTATATGTATTACCTGTTATTGAACCATTTAGTTCATTAACTTCATTATCCCATAATGCACATCCGGTACAAGAGATAATAGCAAAAAGCATTGTCAAAACTGTAATCAAAATTTTCTTTTTCATAATCGTATTCTCCTTAATTATCTATTTTTTCAACCGATAAAATTTTATAATCGCAATCTATGCCTAATCCATAGATTCTTTTACATTCATCTACAGAAGAAACAGTACATGATTGTTCTCGCCATTCCCAATTACTCAATTTATCACGGTATTTGAATTTAATTTTATACATTTTTCATACCTCCATCAAATCATATACTCAAAAATAAAATTTCTATATTCGTCACATATAGCATCTTCAATCTTGAGCCACCCAAAATATATATAATCCAATAAGCTGTCTATATCCAACCACTTTTTGATTATTTCATTATCAACCATTTTCATGTCATATTTCAATATGTCGCAAAATTCTTCTTTTACGACTGTTTCATATGAATGTGCCATAATTTTTTCTGCCGACATTTGCAAAAGTGATTTTTTATAGGCATTAAGTTCCTTATCTACTTTATTTGCCAATTCTTTAATAAGCTCATCTTTACTCATAATACTTTACCTCCATTTTATTATTTTATAATTTTACTATTAATTTTTACAATCAATCAAAATCTACCATTACAACTTGTCGCTCATTTAAAGCTTCTTCAAAAATCGCCTGACTTTCATCTGTGGTATATTCTATTTGTAACCACTTATTTAAGTCATTGATATTAAACATTCTTTTCGCAACCTCTTTCAGCCATTTGCTCGGTACTGCAAACACGAAAAAGTTATAATCAGATACATTATATTCTTCCTCGTCAGTAAATGGCTCAACACAAAGAGCCTTTAAGTCTTTATGGTCGCTAAATTCCAAATAGTAGTTATCCCTCACTACTTTTCTGATTTCTGCCTGTGTCCATTTTCTGTTAAATAATATTCTCATGCTCTTTCTTCCTCTCTTATTTTTTGTAAATCTTCCCAGTCTTTAATAAGTTTCTTTGCGAATCTTTCACAATTTTGCTAATTTCATTCATTTTAAATTCCTCCACAAAAAATTAATCAGTTACTACAGCTCCGCAATTTGAGCATTTGTTTTCAATAAATATAGCTCTTTCATTGCAGTTGCCGCATAGTATTAATTTACTTTGACAATCTGTACAATAATCTGTTTCTTCATCAATTTTAAATGTAAATTCGTTCAAGCAACCTTTACACGTTTTTACTAATTTAATAGTATTATCATATCCACAGTTTGGACATAAAGTTGTGTCTTCAGGTAACAATTCATAACAGTTATTGCAAACATTTTTTAGCTTATAATTACATTCCGGGCAGAATGTATAATCTGTTTCAGCTACATTGTATGTAAAGCCACAATCAGGGCATTTCTTTATATACACATGTGCATTTATGCAGAAAATAACTAATAATATTCCTATTGCTGCTACTGTTGTGAATAATACTTTTTTTGTATCTTGCTTGTTTGTTGCTAAGAGATACATATATCTTACAGCAAAGAAAACAATTAATAAAATTGATACGATTGCGATTACATAAAATAACATTTTAAATTCCTCCTTAAAAAAACAAAAAGAAAGCTATCTTGCTTTCTCCATAAAATAATATTTTGTTTATATATAAACTGTCATAATTGACAGATAACAAAATTAATAATCTATATAAAAAAAGAACAGACTAAATCTTTTTTGGGTATTAGTCTGTTCTTTGAACTTTAAATAAAATTGTAATAAGCTATAACCTTATCACAATAAACTTCATATCTTATAATTTTATTATATCATAGTCGAAATTGAAGTCAATACTATTTTTCTGCTAAACATAATTTTCAATCTTATTTCTAAAATATTGTTTCTTCGTCAAAACATTCACATTCTATGAATGAAATCGAATGACAATCTTTTAATTTACCATTTTCACAGAACATTGCAAATACTTTATTAATATCATTATAGCTTAATGGATATTTATTGTTCTTATTTTTGAATTGATATATTGAATTAACAATGTCAATATGTTTTTCATCTATAGGCATAAACAAATAAACAATATCTTTACATTTCTTATCAGTTATTTTATAAGCATTCTCAAATGTTATTAGCTTATAAGGAACTTGCATAATAAAATAATAGCAATCTAAGCAAAACTTATTTTCATTATGCAAATTGAAGTCGTATTTATCACCAAGTGCTTTCCAAGCTATAACATTGAATGCAAATTTCGATACTGAACCATCTGCATTTTCGACTTGCCAACCATTTTTATGGTCAAAAAAAGCAATAACATCGTTATATGAATTACTCATATTATTAGTGACATAAGTAACTTGCACCTTTTTAAAATCATCCGGTAAACTTTCAAAAATACTTATCCATTCCATTATTTATCTCCCCTTTCAGGTTTATATAATCTTATACCATCATAAATTGGTTTTTCTGATATTTCACCCGATTCAAGTTCATCTAAACCTTTTTCAATCATATACATTTTTGCATCAAAATCATCTAATTTTGCAACAATAAATGCTTCGATTGTTTTTGGCTGACTGATTGCTCCCCATTCTTGGTTATAATGATGTGAAGCGATTATATGTTGTAATTGCTCCAGTTCATCAGAATTTATAGTTAAATCCTTTGTATAATCTTCAACCATTCGCACTCCCAACATTAAATGACCGAACAAGTTGCCATTGACTGTATATGATGCATTCCCCATAATGTCAGTATCCAACTCTTTTAGTTTTCCTATATCGTGAAGCAAACAACCTATAATGACTAAACCACGATTAGCCTTAGTATAGATTTGACAAATTCTTTTTGCCGATAAAGCCATTCTTAAAGAGTGATATAGTAATCCTCCATAGCAATTATGGTGCATACTCTTAGCTGCCGACCAACGTAAAAGTTTTTCTTTATTCTTTTCATAAATCTCTTCACCCAATTCTGCTAAATCAGGAGCTGTTTCAGCAGCTTCGTTGAATAAACTTATACACATATCGAACATTTTCTTGGATTCAATCGGAGCAGATATAATGAAATCTGCTACATTTGCATTGTTGTTTATTTCAAAGTACTGTAAAACATAACTCACATTACTTTGAAATGTGTTTACGTTAATAGTACAATCTGCAACATTACCTATTGCAGCTAACTCTTTACTATTAATACTGTTAAAATACTTTGCAATTACAGTTTGTTCTCCATCCGACAATGAAATGTCACAATATATTGATCCATTTCTTGCTGTTCGTTCTTCTATATTCGTAACTAACAAGTTAGTTACATACTCATGTCCTACTTTCATTTCTTTAAATTTTACCATTTTGTTTCTCCTCCTAAATAAAAAGTAAATTGATTATAAAAAAAGAGCAGTCAATTTTCATTTTCTGAATTTTAACTGCTCGATTTAACTTATTAAATAAAAAGAGAATATAGCTTTAGCCATACTCTCTAAACTTCATATAATCTATTTATATTATATCATATTACTTTTTGAAGTCAATATTTTCTTTTTCTTCAGTTCTTTCTATTATTTCTTCAGCTTTCTTATTAGCGTTTTCTATCCATTCATCAAAAGTCAATTCATTTGTCATTTTACATTCCTCCGATAATCAAAAAATCAGGGCGAGACCATAGTCCCACCCTTCCAAAGATATTCTTAATGAATTCTTTTGTTAACATATTGATTATACCATACCGAATATTAAATGTCAATTTACATCGAAATTCGGTCCTTGATTTCTGCCATCTTAGCAGAATTAAGTCTTGTATCTCCTTTTACCCTTGAATAAGACAGATAGCCATTCATTCTGTCTATTTTGGTCAGATTACTGCTTCCGCATACAGGACAAACATCCATCTCAAGTTCTTCATGACCGCAATCATCACAATAAGCTAAAGACAAATTAACCCCTTCATAGAAGCCAAGTTCCATTGCTCTTTTAACAAGTGTTCTGATTGCTTCAATATTGTATCCAATCGGATAACGAACATATTGAATCTTACCACCGTTAAATAAATCCCAAAATCTTTTTTCAAGATCCTGTTTTTGTATAGGAGTAATATTCTCCGTAACATGACAATGAAAACTATTAGACACATATTCTCTGTCAGAAACATTTTCAATTATACCATACTTATTTCTGAATTGTTTTACTTGAAGTCCACAAAGCGACTCGGCAGGTGTTCCGTATATCGCATATAAATTGCCATCTTCATGCTTAAATTGAGTCACCTTGTCATTTATATACTTCATTACATCTATCGCAAATTGACCATCTTCTACGAGTGATTTACCATTGTATAGTTCTTGTAACTCGTTTAAAGCGGTAATTCCGAAAGATGCTGTAGCAGATTTAAGTATTGGTTTAATTTTATCGTCCGGCTTTAGATGTCCGCCTAAAAAGCCGCCTTGACAATAAGCAAGTGGATTTGTAGATGCTTTCATTTCACCAAGATATTCATAGGTTCTTATATGAATTTTTCTAATCATATTCAAGTAATAATCTAATATTTCATAGAAATCCTTTGATTCTTTTCTTGCTTTTGCCAGTATCATAGGCAAATTAAGCGAGACAGCACCAATATTAAATCTTCCGACAAATACAGGCACATCATTTTCATCAGCCGGTTCTATTCCACCTCTTTCAAACCAAGGTGACAGAAATGCACGACAGTTATGAGAATAAACACCGCTAACTTCAAAGTGTTCACTATCTGTTGTAACATCATAACTATACATTGTTTCTTTTACAGGAATAACTTCAATTACTGTTGAATTTACGCTGTAATTAATTCCTTTATTTCCTTTATAATGTTTTAATTTTTTTTGACAACAAATAAAGTTAATTAATTTATCATTCATCTGAAATTCTACTCTATATCTAATTGCAGTAGGTCTTTCTTTTGAATAATGGTTATGATAAATTTTTGCCGGCATTCCAAGTGACTGAGCTAAAGCCATTTGTTGTAAAGCTAATTCCTTATTAGTTGAACCGATTTGTACAACTGAATAATTATTATCAGAATCGTTAATATATCCGTCTGCATCAATCATTCCTGCCATAAATGAAAGTTTTGATTTACAATCCCAAGAGAATACTTCATTAGGAATTTGTCTGTTTATTTTATTTTCTCCACCAAATTTAGAACAAAAATAATTAATAGCACGTTGCATATTATCATTATTATCAGCAATAGCACATAAATCTTTATAATTACCTTTTTTACCTCGTATTTGTAATACGGTTTTAGTAGTCATACCGAAATATTTTGAAAATGTTTTGTGAAATTTACTTTCAATTTCATCTTCACCGGTAGCTGCAATTGAAGCAACAATACGATGATTTTGATAACAGCCATCACATAACATAAATCCAAGTAGCCATGCTTTATCCTCATTAAAACTTACTGTTTCTTCAGCATATTGTTTTGTGTTAATTAAGATTTTATCATTTGTTTTTAGATTTTCTGCTTTTACTACACCTTTATTAATAATTTCAAACGGATGATCAGGTGTGCATAATAATCTTCTTCCATTTGAAAAATGTACGTCCACAAACTTATCCGAAACATTTCGTATAATTCGTTTGGTATTAACAAAACCTTTTTGAGTATCATAGATTTGTACATTATTCAAGTCCATATACAAATGCGGTTGTCCTTTAATTTGAGTTTTTAATTCAAATTTATCAGATAATCTGTTCCACATTCTTTCAAAAGATTCGACATATAACTTATTATTAAATTTGTATGTTATTATTTCTTTGCCATCAACACAGCCCATAGGTGAAACGATTTTACCGTATTTTTTATAAATTGATGCCACATATCCTTCACCGGTTAAAGATAACCAATCAGGATACATTGTTTTACTTGAACATTCAATACCTGCTTCAAAAACATCTTCCAAAGGCTTACCTTCACCATGAAGATTTTTATCATAAAGGAATACGATTTTTGGAAATAGTACAGGCTTTTTATAGCCGTCTTTTCCTTGACCGTTCTTTCTTACATTCAACATGGTTATAGATGCCATTTTGGCAAATCGACCTGTTCCTGTTCCTGTCGTTACCGTAATGAACGGATAATCACCTCTGCTTGATGAAACAGAATTAAATTTATATTCCCAACCTTGAAATCCTTGTTCAAAATCTCTTTGAATTTCTTTCAAAGCTATTTCTTCGGCTTTATCCTTATCTAAACCTAACTCAACATATTTTTGAATGTATTTCTTATATGAAAGTTCGGCATAAGGTTCAAGCAGTAAATCAACTGAAGGTATTGTAAAACCCAATGGGTGCATATATTTCTATATTCTTACGTTTTAACCCATTGCAACATATTTTCATGTTTGCTAAACATGCTCACTCTTTGGGTATGTGATTAAATCATACCTACTCTACTCAGTTACTTTCATAATAAAAGCGATAATATTATGATACCTTTTCGATGTCCTCTACACATTTATTACTATTAGATAAAAAAATATATTTTCCTTTCCATTTATTTTTACTATTTATGTATCTATTAATTTGAGTTGGCGATAAACCAACATTTCTTGATGTTTCATTTATTGATTTATATAAAACTGTAGTACCATTCAATATATCAATAAAATAAACTGATTTACATTTTGCACCTGTTAATGATTTTTTTCTGTGCAAATATTTATATGAATGTTTATTATTATCAGAATAACTCATCCATTCCAAATTATCAGCATTATTATTTTGCTTATTTCCATCTTTATGATTTACAGTTTTATATTTATTGGGATTATTTACAAATGTTTTAGCTACTAAAATATGTACATATAACATTTGCCGTTTTGAATTTTTATTTAAACCTACTTGTAAATACCCATTAATATTTTTTTGAGGTTTAATAGTTTGACCTTTCATATGTTGATATATACCATTTTTTCGTTTAATATTTCTATCTAAACTTCTGATATGACCAAAATTTGAACATTGATATATACCTTTATAATTTTCTATATCTTTCCAAATCTCTTTCATTTTAATTTTACAATTTTTCTAATAGTAAATTTAGCACGGTATTACCTTTATCTCACCATTTTCAGGTTTAGGCTATCTTAGTCAGCTTATTCGTCTATGGTCTATGTCCTATTATCGGTTTACTCTTAATAGGAAGTCTTATTTTGCTGATACCGTTAGCAATCTAATTTAAAATTAGACTACACCAAATAATCAGTTTGTTAAGTGAGTTTTATTACGGCTAAAATTAATAACCGTATTGTTGACTGGCAGCCGAAATAGTTACGTCTCCGATAACATCAAATGCTGTGTCAAGTGACTTAGGTTGGTTATACCATAGATTACCCATTTCAAAGCTGTCTTTTAAAACATTTTGCATATTAAACAAGCAGCAGTTCATTGTATCACGTCTTGCAGACATATCATGAATGTATATAAATCCGTCACGACACGCTTGAAGTTCTTCTGTTGTAAGGAAAAACTTCTGATATAATTCCTTATTAAGCTGATTAAAAATCAAACTTCTTTTGGTTGAAACCAAAGCACTGTCAGTATTGGAATTATCCTTATCACCAATGTACATAATCGACTGACTTTTTTTATATACTTCATCAAGCATTTTTACAAAGTCAATCTTGTAATCACGATAATCTCTATAGCTTTTTGCCACTTCGGGATTAACTTTATCAAGTGCTTTTTCAACAAGATTATGTATTTCCGGTACTGTGACAGTGGTTGTATTATTTTGTTTTGCTATTTCTTCCGCTTTATTGTGTACATATTCAACTATAAAGTTTAAATCATAGTCTGATAATTTCTGCATAACTCTTGTAGCCGATTTATTAACAGCTATCTTGATTTTATCCGGTTGAAATTCTTGAAATGTTCCGTCTTTTTTTATAATACCTTGTAACATATAAAATCCTCCTTTTTACTACCCGACTATTAAATTATCGGGTAGTATGTCTGTTCTTATGAAGCCAATTTTGTATCGTCATCTACAATTTCAATAACCGATAAGACTTCATTTTCTCTTTTTTCTCTATTTTCTTCTTGCAATGTTCCATCTTTAATTGCAATATTTATATCTGCTAATCTTTGAGCTACAAAACTTATTGCATTATTTACAAACTTATACTCAAAGTCTTGTTTTACTCTGACTGCAAATGCTTCAGGTCCTTCTCTCAGATATATACTCGTATAAATATTCGCAAATTTTCTTGCTATCTTCATCTCCTTTCTACTTAAAACTTCTTTTTCCGTTTTTTGCTCTTTTGATATTTTGCTTGTAATCTGCTGAATACATTTTTTTATCATAAATTGAATCTTATCTGTTGGTATCGGCTTTCCATATTCATCCGCTTTACCAATTACATAAGCACTAATCTTTTTCACCTGTGAAGGCATTAAAGGTACAGATGTAGTTTTAACCGATTCATTTATCATTTTTTCAAGCATTTCAGCATTGACGTTCGTAATTGAACCATCTTTCTTTACAATTTTCATAACGTATTTCCTCCTTAAACAATAAATCATCAGTATGAATAAATAAAAAAAAGAGCAACTATGTTTCCGATTCGGATTCATAATTGCTCTTTAATTAACTTTTAAATAACGAGAGGTACATTTAGTGTTCCTCAACCTTCATACTTATAATTATATTATATCATACACTATTATGAAGTCAATATTATATAATAGCAAAAAAATGACTATATAAGACTTAAAAAGCCTTATATAGTCGTTTTAGTTAATTAAGCGAATGGAATTTCGGAACCATCAAAATCTTCAAAATCTTCAAAATCATCAAAGTCGAATCCATCACCAAGTTCATCTCCATTTGCCGCTTCGGTTGGTGTTTGTGATGCTTGTGTCGGTGTACTTGCTGCCGGTTTATTTCCTGAATTTGAACCGGTATTACCACCACACAAAGTCCAATCATTAACCGATAGATTGATACCTTCAACTTCCTCACCGTTTTTATTGGTGTACTTATTTACACTCGCCGAACCGATTAGTACAAGATTAACAGTGTTAGGATTTCCGATTGCTTCAAGCATATGCTTAAATCTTTCAGCACGGTCCTCCCAAACTGTGACATTAATCCAAACAACGTTATCTTCCGGTATATTTGTACCAAACATACTGTTAATGATTTTAGTTCTGCCACTACAAACAACAGTTGCTCGAATTAGTTTTTTGCCGTTTGCTTCTCCTTCTTGAATTCTTGAAACATAGCCTTTAATAACCATGTTTTTGAAATTCGTTCCTTTACTCGTTACTGCATTAACTACATTCAAAAATGTATATTGTTTCTTATTTGTGTTTGCCATAATAATTTCCTCCTTATTTCTTAAATAAAATTTTATAGTATTTAAAGCTGAAATGAAATAAAAAAAGAACAATTATATTCCAAATCGGATTTATAATTGTTCTTAATTTAACTTTTTATAAAAATAGAAATTGATTTTGATTTCTATACACTTCATACTTTATACTATTATTATAGCATTTCCAAGAATGAAGTCAATAGCGTTTTTTAAATTTTTATTATATTTTTTATTTGTTTTTTTATTATATATTAATCACTGTTACTGACATCTTGCTTCTTTTATATTTTGTTTGTTTTTTAAGATACTCAAAATACTTTCTAATTCTTCAAGTGACAATGAGTTATAATTATAAAAACTTATCATATTCCTTAGTTCTTTTATCATATTCGCTTTTTTTAAATATAGGTCTGCCATTTCATAGCAGGGAAACAATCTTTTATCATAGTTATAACCACTGAAATTATCTACATTTGTAAAAATTCCGTTGTCATCGGCTGCATATTTGTTGTCATTCTTTAATGTAACATATTTTCGACCTATATTTTTTATTGTAACTTCTTCGATATTCATATCATTTTGCTTTTTAACTACAAGATATGCTTTTCTATTCTGTATAAAATTGGTGATTACTGTTTTTACTTGATTTCTCACATCATTGAATTTATCAGTCATTATTATTTTCCTCCTTTATTTCTTTTACATAACACCATGATTGTGGTGGTCTTTTTAACAATAAATTATCAGAGTTAATCTCGTTCGGCGTATCATAAATTACAAGATTTGAAATATGCCATGCAAAACAATCTTTGCCGTTTGCACTAATTGTTGCGTTCTTATTAATTATCCTCCTTATTTGTTGACCTATTCTGCAATAACTATTTCTATATCATCTGTATCTTTGTTTTCTACTGGTAGAGTGCTGTTGTATTCTTTAACCGCTTCGATATAGCGGTTTAGCAAAATTTTTGCTTTTCTTTCATCTTCACAATCAAAATGCACAACCTTATTATCTATTTCTTCATCATCTATGTCTTCGTTATCACCTCTTATATATAGAACATCTAATCTCATTTGTGGGTTAAACGCACTTTTAATATCTACACCGTTAGATGCAGAAAAATGAAAGAGCCCTCGTTCTATTTCATCGCCTTGTTCTAACACTTTCATTAACAATACGTTTTCGATTCTCCAAAATTTAATTCTTAGCATTTTTACATCTCCTCCTTACTTCTCAACCTTTTCAAAATTTTTTTACCTTCTGCCGACAAGTCGTTTTCGTCTTTAATATTATTAAGACACGATATTACTCTGTCATTCATCGTAATTTGAAAATTTTCGTTCTTCGGTAATAGGCACTCTGTTTCTCCTTTATGGAATACGCATTTTTTGCTGTTACAAATCATTTTAATTCCCCTTTCCATCTTCTTTTATAACTATATTAAGTTGTCGTCCTAACCACTTTAATCCGTTTGTAGTTAACCAATACCAAGTATGGTTCTCATACCTCTTTACATTTATAATATCTTTCGGCAATCTGTTCAAAAGATTGTTACCGGTTTCGATGTCACAATAATGATTGCGGTATGGCTTGTAAAAGGCTTTTCCGTGACGATGATAAGGTCTTTTATAATCAAGTCCTATCATATGCCTGCATATATCTATCACTTTATTTAATTCTTCGGAAGTAATAAGATCCATTTCAATCCCCATATCTAAGCCCATATTACCTAAATACTCATTATAGTCATTATCACGTTTTTTTACCCAATTCCACGGATGAGAACAACCTAACATTCCATCTTTATGTTCTATTCCGTATTTTCCTTCTGCTTCCGGACAAACATCTTCCGGAGTTGATAACGGACAATAATCACATCTCATTTTCTATTCCTCCGTCATTCCTTTTATAATTTCATTCATATCACTTTTTTAAAATAAGTTTTTCTACGTCATATTTTTCACTCCTTTTATTCTAATTTAAAAATATTTATATAAAAAAAGAACAGACTAAAACCTTTAAAGGTAATTTAGTCTGTTCTGTTTTAACTTTAATACATTTGAGATAAATCATATCTCAATAAACTTCATATCTTATATAATTATTTTATCATAATCGGAAATGAAGTCAAGCAATTTTTATCATTATAAAAGTGATAACTGAATATTATTAACAATATCATTATTTGATAATAATGTTCTATATGTTTTCTTTGTTGACAGAGGACAATGTTCAATTAAATTGTCTAATTGAGACATTTTTTCTATAACAAGCATTTTATGAAAAGGTGAAATATACACAACAACTTTTTTATTATCATTAATAAGATTTATAATATTATTAAGAGTACCACGGCTTTTTCCATCCCAAACCATAAATCCATAATCAGCATTTTTAGCCATTGCTTCATCTTTTTGCTTATAAAAATCAAATCCCTTTATCGAATTATTAACGTGAATATTTTCGACTTTCCAACTTCCAACATTATTTCTTGCTTTGCCGTTGCTTGCATATACTGTAACATTTTTATATCTTAGTTTCATAAAAAAGTTTTGTACAGCTGTGTCAATACCATAGCAATCTCCGACAAAAACATTATAATTTTTATTGTATATAGACATAAGTTTTTTTTGGACGTTATCATCAAGACTTGTTATGCTTCTTGCTCCTGCAATAAATATTTTCATAGTTATCACCTCTTTTAGTTACGTTCTCGTTTTTGCAACTGTAAAAACATAAACGTTGTCAATTAAAGAATCTTCTTTTAATTTTTCAGTACACGCTTTAACAGTTGCACCTGTTGAATATAAATCATCAATTAATAATATATTACAATGTCTGTTGGCATATTTTTTCTTGTCGATTTTTCCAGTTAAATCTTTGTTGGCTTTCGCTAAACTTTTAGAAGTTATATTTGAATTTTTAATTAATACTTTCTCACTATAAGCGACTCCAAGATATTGTGCAATAGCTTCAGCAATAACAAATACTGGCTGAAATGTACGTTCTTCAGTCGGCGGCACAGGGACAACGCAATCAATGTGTTTATCTTTTAGCCATTTATTTAAAAAAGGACCACAAAGATTAAGAATTTTTTTACATGTGTTTTCTTTACCTTCGTATTTCATGCCATGTAATAATTCCCCTATTTCAGTATAAGAGGTTTTAAAAATTTTTTTACCGAATTCATTTTCACCAAGATATTCACTGGAAGTGGAATATATATCAAAAGCATATCCTTTTTCCCATGAACCAACTATTTCTTTTGGTTCACTCATTTTATCACACCCCTAATAAGATTTAATTAATATATCACATAATTAATTATTCTATGGAGAGTATATCATAAATTATATATTTTATCAATAGATTTTAAGAAATACGAGTAGGAATTTTCGGTTAATCGTAGCCGAGCAGCTCATTGCTTTTATAATTAATTATATCCAAACACATTAAATACAAATATTTATATATCTTTGCAATACTTTTTCAATTCATCAAAAGTATTTATGTAAATATAATCAATACCCATATTTATATCTCCGGTTGGATAAAAATACAGAGTTATATGTCCTATATTAACATCATCAGAATTTAATGTTACAGCCCATATCGGATATGCAACATTGCCACGATATTCAGTTGTATGAGCATTTGACAAATAACGTATATTATTCGTAGTCCAAGTCAGTTCTACTATTGCTCTTTTTACATTGAATTGTTCAGATGTAGAAATAAAAATACCGGAATTGATTATATCTTGTGCTTCGGTAATAAGTTTGTTTCTCTGTGCCGACAAATCAGTAATATTAAATTCTTCGCCGGCACTGCTTAAATTCCATACATCTTTTACTTTATTAATATCAATTTGTGCCAAATCATTATTCCAAATCTCAGATATTTCATATTTTGATTGAGCATTTTTTGAAATTTTAACGGTATATGATCCTGTTATATTATGCGATACCAAATCAACCACTTCAATACGAATTAGGTCATCATCAATACCGCTATTGGTTAAATCTACACCCCAACATACTCCATAATTATTTTCGTCTGCATAGTTTGCCGGCATTAATTGATCGTAAGTCCAATCTATAAGAACATTAGATGAATTTGCTACTTCTGAATCGGTTATATCTTTATATTCTGTATGACTTGTTCTAATACCTCCTAATTGCTTTGATGTTATGTAATAACCGTATTTATGTTCTACTGTTGCTTTTGAATAAGTCGGATTTAAAATTAATCCATTTACGTTTTCGTTAAGTGTTATTCCTACATTTAAAGTACCTCCGGTTACATCAGCACACGCAACTGTTTTATTATTTAAGAATAATCCGTCATCTTTAGTTACCATACCGGTATAATCAGCTTGTTCTGCTGTATTGTTTTCAATAGCAACAATCGTAGGTTCTGGTGTAACTAATCTGCCAGTATCTTCAAAAGGTGTTTTTCGAGTAGCCAAAAATATTATTAAAGCAATAATGCATAAGACAATTATACCAAATATGATTTTCTTTTTTCTTGAATTTAATAAATTATTTAGAATATCCATTTACTATCATCCTTTCTGTTCACATTGCAAATGCAGTATTAACATCTACATTAATAGCATTGGCAATAGCTTTTTGAAATCGTAAAATTTGTTTATCTGACATATTTTCGGTTCTGCCGTTTAGTAATTTAATCATTTCAGCGTATGTTAAATTAGCTTTAGCGGCAAGTTCAAGTTTGTTTATATCATTTTCTGCAAACCATTCATTCATGTACGGATAAACAGATTTCTTCTTTACTCGCTTATTATTTTCAGTTGCTACTTCCATTATAACAGATAAGTCAATGCCCGATACCTTACTTATCTTTTTAGCAATTGATACCGGCATCCACATTTTGCCTGATAAAATTTTAATTAAATGATCTACATTGAAATTAATTTTTTCAGCTAATTCTTCATAGTCCATTTCGTTTTCTATCAACCATATGCGTACATTTTCGTATACACATGAAGATAGATTTCCAAAAAGGCTATAGAATAAATTATATATACATTGTTTGCTAAAACCTGTAGCCTTACAAATTTTTCTTACACTATAACCGTTTACTCTCATAGTTAAAATCTCAATCTTTTTATCTTTTGTTATTTTATTCATATTCATAACTATATACCTCATTTCTTATTAAAAATCAAATCAAATGACGGTCCGTATTGACTTGACGGATCATCTTTCATTTTTACTTCTGCTTCAAATTCTTTGCCTGCTTTTGAAACAAGTTTTTTCATCTTAACCGATTGACCACTTAATAATTTTTTTACTGTCGCAGCGGTAAATGTTGTTTTTGCAAATAAAGGACTTTTACTTTTTTTCCAAATATTAAACTTACAGCTTATAGGCTCTTTCCAATTAGAACAACAAAATCCTGTTTTTGTTTCGATAATATCACCGCCACAGCGAGGACATTTACCTATTACTGCCCCACCTTTTTTCTTAATTGTAATAATACTGCTGTTTACAACCGGATAATTATCAACGTTTGCGACAATATGTTTAATTGTGTCATAAACGCTGTCAATTAATTTATTGTAATTAGCTGTACCATTCTGTATTTCTTCTTGAATAGCCCACCATTCAGCCGTCATATCGGCTTTCTTAATTTCGTCAGGCAATATTCTGTAAAGTTCTCTGCCAAGTGCAGTCGAAATTACTTTCTTACCATCTTCTCGTAAAAAGCCACGTTTAACCAACGATTCTATAATACTGCTTCGAGTTGCAGAAGTTCCGATAGAACCTCTTTCACCTTCTTTACCCTCATCTTTTGAGAGTAGTAATTGTTTTATTTTCGGATCTTTAACATATTTTGATATACAAGTCATATCTTCATTTAATGATGCTTTCGTATATCTTGAAGGTGGTTTTGTTTCTTTTTCAGCAATATCTGTATCTGTTATTTTTCCTGAATAAATACCTTCCGGCATTTTACTGAGATTACTTGCTTTATCTTTTTCAGCTTCATTAAAAATACTTCTATAACCCTGTTCTATTATAACGGTAGATACTGCCTTTATAGCTTCGCCATTATCCAATTCAATACTTAGATTTGTTTGCTCTTTTTTGGCTTTTGGCATAAACTGAGCTATATAGTATTTACAAATAGCAAGATATACATTTTTCTCAGCTTCGCTTAATTTATCTAAATTAACTTTTTGATTTGTCGGAATTATAGCAAAGTGAGCTGAGATTTTGCTACTGTCAAAACACTTTGATTTTAAATTCATATCTAAACTTTTAGGCTTATAACAAATATTCATTATAACAGCTTTCATTGTTACAGGAGCTTCCTTATAATGTTCTTCCGATAGATATTGGCAATCAGAACGGTTATAAGTAATTGCTTTATGATTTTCTCTTAAAGATTGTGTAATATCAAGTACCTGTTGTGGTGAATAACCGAATTTACCGCTACAATAAGTTTGTAACTTTACCAAATTAAAAGGTAATGGCGGTGCTTCATATACTATTTTTTTCGTTATGTTAATATTTTTTAGCACTTGTCCTTTTAGTCGATTACAAATTTGTTCGGCATATTCTTTACTAAGTATATGTCCGTCTACTAAATTAGAATCAGTCTTAGCCGGAATAAAATCCGCTTGAACCGTATCATTATTGAAATTAATATCACAACCAATAGTATAATACTTTTGTTTGTGATGCCCTTCAATAGCTAAGTCACGATTAACTACCAATCCTAATGTTGGTGTTTGAACTCTACCGATTGTTAACAGAGTCTGATTTTTACAAGAAAACAATCTGCTCATATTTATTCCGACCATTAAATCAGCGACACTTCTTGCATATGCCGACCAACCATAAGGTTCATGAGGTTTATTATCAGTCATATGCGACAATGCTTTTTTCATAGCAACAAGTGTTGTATTAGCGGTATCAAGCCTTTTAACAGTTCCTTTATAATTAAACCATCTCAGTAATTCATCAATTAAAAGTTGTCCTTCATCATCAGGATCACCTGCGTGTATGACTTCATCTGCTTGTTTTAGCAGACTACCTATTTGGTTGACTCTTTGTGATTTACTGATTTGACCTTTATTCAGGTTTCCGTCTTTTCCAATTTTTACTTGCCAATCTTTAAAAAATATTGGAAGTGAATTTATATTCCAAGACTTATACCCTATATCATAATCTTCAGGTTCTTTAAGACTAAGCATATGACCGAATACCCAAGTTACGATGTAATCATCTTTATATATACAACCATTTTTCATGACTGCCGTACCCGGTAATGCATCTGCTATTGCTTTGCCCAAAACAGGCTTTTCTGCAATTACTAAAATCATAAATAAACCTCCTTTTTTTTATTTTACACTTCATTATACAAATTTTTTAACAAAATGTCAGAGTTGAATTGAAAATTTCTGTTAAGAATATAACGTAATTAAAATACAACGTTTTAACATTTTATATGTGAATTCGTAACCGTCACTAAATCCATCTGATAGAACAATTTTTTTGCCTGCAAGAGAACATTTCATAAAGCCCTCATTGAGTATTTTTTTAAGTTGAGTAATTTCCGCTAAATTATCGTCATACCAGTCTGTAATATAACTTGTTTTAATCCATATTTCCTTTTTCTCTTTTAGCAATTTACAGAGTTTTTTAAAATCAAATATGTTTTTCATATCTGTTTTTTTAGACTTTACATATATAAATGCTTGTTTCATACAAAGTTTAACCCATGCATTCGGTTTTTGTTCGTGATGATATTCTATTTCATTTATTCCAAATTCTTCAGCTATACTTTGTGCCATAGCCACTGAACGAGATTCACCGGCATGACAGGATATTATTATGTAATCATATTCATATCTATTAAGACGGTCAGATAAAAAACCACATAAATTAATTGCATCATTTGTCGATAATCTGTCTTTTGCTGACAAACTATCTGCAAAATACATATTAAAGGTTTCAATATTTTTGCCGAACATAGATTTTGAATTTAACGTTCTATGTGCAACGTTATTATTTATGTTGATGTATATTACTTCTTCATCATCTATTTGATTGAGTAAGTAATCTTGTGCTTCTTCTTTATTAAATACAATAATCTTCATTACTTCTTCTCCTCCTCTGTAAATAGGTTAATGATTTTACAAATATAATTCAAAATCAAACAAACGTTTTATCATCATATATGAAAAATCATAATAATTATTGGCACAATCAGTTAATCTGATTTTATTTCCCACTAAAGAGCATCGCATAAATCCTTCATATAATTCTTTGTTAGACTTTTTTAGCATATTTTTAAATTTTACAACTCGATGTTTATATTCCCTTTCGCATATTAAAAAGAATTTTTCATATTTTCTCTTAAAATTGACTCTCACCCAAATTTCTTGCTTTTCTCTTAATATTTTGCAAAGTCTTTTGAAATCAAATATATTTTTTATATAAGTTTTTTCGGATTTATTATATAAAAATCCTTGCTTCATGTATTGCTTTACCAAAGGATTCGGCTCTGAATTATAATGTGATTTTATATATTGTCTGTTAGCAAATCTAAAATCATATATGAATTCAATATTATCTATTTTAAATTCTTCAGCAATGCTTTGTGCTATACTTTGAGCTATATCCATTTTTTTATCCAAGGCTTTTAAATAATCTTCATAATCATAAGGAACAGAATTGTCAAAATCACTACAATGTATAATTATATAATCATAGAAATTTATACGTTCCATTAATTCCTTACATAAATATATTGACAAACAATGCATATAATATCTATGTATTGATCTTTCATCATTTATAATAAAAGCAAATTTATTTACATAAGAATCAGAAGAAGTATAATATTTTGTAAGATTTCTAAATGTATCATAGAAATTTGGATCATCAGTTATTGCAATATACAGTGTTTTTTTTCCCAAAATATAGTTTTCAAAAAGATATTCATGGTTTTCAAGTTCTGTATTACTAATAATTATTTTTTTCATCTTGTTATTCTCCTATATTATTACCTGTAAATATTATGTAGCCTTTGAAATTGTATCTCTTACTGCCGAACGGAACATCATAAGCAACATCTCTGATAAGGGCTTATTCCTATCCTTTCGTTTCGCATTTTTAGCATGATAGAGAGTTATTCGTCCGTAATCTTTTTTCATATCAGAAACAAGTACACCTACTTCATATGGAATTTCACCCTTTACTTTATCATAGACATCTTTCGGCATTACATAGTAATTATAATCTCCAATGAAATTGTGACCGTTTTTGCTATGAAAATCTTCGACTGATGATTTAACTTCATAACAGTAAAAATCACCTTTTTCAATACCGGAAACAGTATTATTGATAGGCTTAAATCTCATCAAATCTACTCTGCAAGCCTGTTCAGTTCTATAATCAAAAGTCACTTCTTTTGCTATATATATTCTTGTATCGTGATACGGATTAAGTAAACTTTCAACTGCATCGGTTAATTCTTTAGTTACAAGTGGTCTGTTACTCATTATCTTTCGCTCCTTTTGTTTTTTTACTTTTTGATTTCAACTATTGAGAAATTAAGTTTTAATTTTAATTTTTCACATAAATCACAAATTTGTGAAAGAGAAAAATTGTAATTACCGCTTTCGTATTTATATAGCATTTTAGGACTTATTTTTAAATAGTTTGCCATATCTTTTGAGGTCAAGTTGTGCTTTAACCGATATTCTAATATAGTTGTTGAAAGTGTATATTGAATATCATAATAGTATAATTTTGATACACTCATATTAGCATATATTCTATTTAGATATTTACCTGCATTTATCAAATTTACTTTACTATTCATTTTAATCCTCTTATTATATAACTTATTGTATATTTCCGTTACCTTTTAGATTTCTTATTCCTTTTTTGATACATTGCAATAGCTTGTTTGCTATGTTCTTGTACTATTTTCTTCACATATTCCAATGTTTCTTCTTTGCATGGTTGGTTATGTTTTTTATAACATTGATTTACACTGAATTTTTTACTTTTTTTGTTATATCGAATATCAATTGTTAAATGTTGTTCATCTATATCAGCTGTGTAAATAATACAATGACCACTATTAATTTTTGAAAGATATGTACCTACACAGTTATAATTAATTTCGCCTTCTAATTGAAGTGCACTTTTTGTTTTAATCAAATAAAACGGTTCAGGTAATTCCAAATATTTTAAAGGTGTTTCAGGAATAACAAATTTAATTCCTCTATTTGCTTTTGCTATATATCTATGAACATATTCATCATGTAATTTATATATTTTTTTCTTTCCGGCTGTAATATCAACCGGCTCTTTAAGTTCAACCGCCATATCAAGATAATCTATTAATGTATCTTTAGAAATATTAGGATTTCTATTTCGCATAATATGATATAAGCATCTCTGACCTATTTCTTTCCTGTTTCGTATTGATAATTTAATCCTATCTTCACTCAATTCTGATTTAGTTATATCATCAAAAACTGAATTAAAAAGTATATTTAATTGATTTTGATTAATATATTTTGCTGCACAGCATAGATAATATATAGCTTTTGAATTTCGTTTGTTTATGCTATTTGGTAATTCGATTTTAAATAATTTTTCAAAATATTCTTTTTTATTATGATATTTTGAAATATCCGTTAATTTGATTGGTGGATAAAAATTATCTTGAATCATATCTTTCCAAAAGTATGTTTTTTCTGAGTGCAACAAAAATAATTCTCTTTTAACTTCATCAGGTAAATAATGTCCTAAATCGGATGCTGAAATTGGAAAATATTTATGATTTTTGGTTGACGAATATATACTTTTATTTTCATGAATTATTATATTTCTATATGGGTTATACATTTTCAACTTAATATTGTTTGTATTATTCCAATCAATACCAATCGAATGTGATGTAAATATAGTTATAGTAAGGTATGGTTTGTTATTTTCACTAATTCTATTTTGAACTTTAATACAGGCATTTATATTTGGAGTATTGATTTTTGTTAAAACGTAACTTTTGAAGCTATTCTTTGAAGATACATTGCTAATGGCATTTTTAATTGTCATTATTTCATCAATTTCAGGAATAATCTTAAAAGTAAATTCATCAGAAGATGTTTCTTTATCAAATATACCTTTTATATTTCCACTTTTAAAAATTTGATATAGTTTATTATAAAAATTTTTACAAAAATTTTCTTGTTCATTAATTTCACTATCTGATATGTACATTTTTATCATCATCCTTTTCTATCAAATTACCACAATAAGGGCACTTATCATCTATATGTTCCATTCCATCTAAACTACGATAACAATATTGACATTCAACGATGTTATCTTTTGGTATATGACTGAATTTAAAGCCACAGTATGGACAAGTCTTAATTCCTTTCATATCCTTTAGACTTTTTGAACAATCAGGGCATTCTAAAAGTTGATATTTGTCATCCATATATTCTTCATTTTTTTCGCCACATTGAGGACAATAAGAATAGTCATCATCAACTTGATATTCGTAATTACAATTCTGGCAGTATATTTTTTCATGATAATAATTATAATAGGAATTACTTGTCCATAAAGTAAATATACCAAAAATAATAAAACCTATTAAGACCATCATTCCACCTTCATAATAAGTTGAAATTGCATAGCAAAGAAAGGCTATTAACGCAGCTATAAAAATAATAAGAACTATTAATTCTTCACTACTAAACACGAATTTTTGGCTATTATAATACATCAAACAAGATGTTATTCCGAATATTATTGCTACATATAAAGCAAATACCCGAAATGCTTTTCTATCATTACGATAAAGATAAATTTCAATACCAATCACTGCTAAACAAATTATTCCTGTACAAATATATGGTATTAAATGTTTTATTCCTATTTCAATCATTTCTATTCTCCCCCAAAGGTATTTCATCAATTTAATTTTCTATTTTATTACCACAATACGGACAACACTTTAAATCCAATAAACTTTTGTGACAGTTTTTACAAGCTATATTTATATTTTGATTATCATATTAAATAACATATAAGATGTTCCTCCAAATATAAAGGCTGCTATAAACGAAAGCAGAACATCAATTCTTTTGCAATTTTCTACTCTAAAGATTAATTTTGAAAAACAAAATTTACCGGAGATAATACACAAAACAAAATATAACAAGATCATCTTCATTTTACTCCTTATTATTTTTAACTGGTATTTCACCAATTTTAATTTCAATTTTATTTCCGCAATAAGGACAAAGATTGAAGTCATTATCCGATAAAGTTTTACCGCAATTATCACATATATTTTTTAATTTCGTACCGTATTGAGGGTAATAATCATATTTTTCATTCGCCTGATACTCATAATGACGAGTTGTGCAAAAATCCTGCTTTTGTGAATCATAATAATCATATCCCGCCCAAAGAGAACAGATTATAACTGCCATAGCTGCAAATAAATTTACATATCCTAATACTTGTGCATCAGCCGAAAAACATTTAATTCCTTGTTTTATGAACAAGACAGTTAAAATTAAAAAAATAATAAGTATAATTAAAAATAATATTGATTTAGTCATCTTAAACTCCTCCTTAGTTACTGTCGTTCGGTATATCACTGACTTTGAATTCAATTTCTTTACCACAATACGGACACTTATCGCCTATATGCTCCATTCCATCTAAACTACGGTGACAATATTGACATTCGGTGAGCTTATTTGTAGATATATGAGTAAGGTGAAAACCACAGTATGGACAATTATCAATATCTTTCATATCCTTTAGACTTTTTTCACAATTAGGGCATTTTGAGTATTGTTGTTTTTCATCTGAAGATTTTTTAGATTCCGGTATTTCTCCAACCTTAGTGTTTATTGTTTCTCCACAATACGGACAAGTGTCAGTTGCACTATCAGGTAAATATTTATTACAATTATCACACTTATTGGTTAATTTTGCATTGCATTCAGGGCAATAGTCAAATTTCTCATTCGTCTTATACTCATAATGACAATTCGGACAAAAATCCTGCTTTTGCGAAATATAGTATTTATACCCTCCATAAATTGAACAAAATAATGTAAGTATAGATAAACAAATACACATTACCCCTGCAAATTTTTCTTCATTAGAAAAGAAAAAAATTGCGTTTTTAACAAACAATATACTTAATATTATCAAAATAATACAATAAACTATAGTTACTATAAATTCAATCATTTTAAATTCCTCCTTAGTTTATTTTCTTACCACAGAATGGACATATATCTTTTATGTATTCCATACCCTCAAAGCTCCTATGACAATATTGACACTCTGCCACTTCGATATTTGTAGTCTGATAATATTGCTTTTGGATATTAGCATCAAAAAATCCATTCTGATAATATATTATTGTTAAAACTATAGTTCCTATAATCAAGAATGCTCCTTTTTCCAAATTATTCATCGGTCTTCCTCCTGTACAACCTAATACAGTTAAAAGTATTCCTGACGCTCCTACTCCTAACACTGCTGTTTTATGCAACATTATAGGCAATAAATTAAATATGTTCATTTTAAATTCCTCCTTAGTTACTGTCGTTCGGTATATCACCGACTTTAAATTCAATTTTTTTACCACAATACGGACAGGTTTCGGTTGCTTCGTCCGGTATTATTCAATTGCAATTATTATATTGTTTATAAATTTTTTGTTACAATGAAAACAATTAGTGTAAAAACCACCATGATTACCGAAAGTATACCAAAAGCGATTGCACTTCCAATATTAATGTTGCGATAGATTTTTTCATCCTTAAAACTTTTGTATATATGAAATATACAAGTTGTAATACAATATAAAAAAAGCGGTAAATATAGTGCAAAAAATACAAACATTTTAAATTCCTCATTTCTTTATTTTCATATTAAAGATAAAAAGATAAAAATATATCAATTACAACCATTAATCCTCCTATAAACCATGCATCCATAAGAGAACTTCTATTATACTCTTTGCCTGTTACTATAGAAAGTATTAATGTCACAGCCGTCCCAATAAATAGAAATGTAATTATAAATACCGTACTTTTGCTCATTTTAAATTCCTCCTTAAATTTCGCCTTTAAATATTAATTAAAATAGTACAACATATACCCTAAGCAAGTTGCCGTCAATCCACATGTAATTGCCATAATAAAATACCAGAAAGCAAGCCTATCAAATCGCAAATATGCAGCAAGATAACTACCGCCGAAAAGTAAAAATATTAAACAGGCAATCCCAAAAATTATACATATAACAAAATATAAATTCATTTTTTTCTCCATTAAATCACTGTAACATAAAGCCTCGGATACTTTTCCTTAAATAATTTCATCTTCAGTTTAAATACGTCTGTTTTTATTCCTTTTGTATCAATTATTTTATATGTACCGTCATTCTCGAACACTATGAAGTCTGTTACATATTCGATTGCTTTATTTTCTTTTGTTCCATCACTGATAACAAATCTTGCTTGCATACAAAATCCTTTAATTTCTTGGCTTTTCGTCAACAATTTCAATGTTACATAGTAATCAGCCTCCTTTTTGCTTGCAAATGAAATTCCATCAACTTTAATTTTCTTTGCATTATATTTAGATTTATTTTTACGCTTTTCCGTTGTAGGAATTTTACCGTTTTTTAAATATTGATTATATTCTTCTGTTGTCCAATTAATCATTTTAATCACCATATCTAAATTTTAGAGTATTGATATACAATTTAAACCTAAGAAATTAAGGCCTAAAAAAATACCAAAAGGATTGCTTTAAATCTAATCCCAAAGGCTTACTATATATCTTAACTTTTATACCTATATTATACCATATTCTACGTGTTATGTCAAGTCTAAATTGTAATATAGTCGTTCTATTTTATATTTTTGTTAAATAAAAAAGGGGCTGTTAAGAAACAGCCCAATTAAATATACGAAACGTATTATTCATATTTCGTTGAATTGTAAGATTATTAGCATATGGATATAGATGATTAACATCTCCACAAGTAATAATTCGTATTTTATTTTTATAAACATTGATAACTGCAAATAATCCTGTTTTAAAATCTCTTACGGTAAATTCACAGTTCTGTTTTAAAATATTTTTATCATAATTTGATAAATCATTTATAAAATCAAGTATATATGTATTTTGAAGCATTAGACTTGATTTTAATCGACTTATTATTCTCTCTCGTGCATGTGGAGTCCAATATAATGTATATTGAATTCCGTTAAGCATAAGTGTAGTTTCAGGATTTCTATGATATATTGATTTCATCTTAAAATCCAAATTGTTCATATGTTGTTTCCTCCTTTGCTGTTTTTGTTTTGTATAAAGCCTTTTTCAATCGCTGTTTTAAATATGTAACTCTTTTATCAGGCTGTTTATTGCTTATTGCATAATCAACAGCACTTTTTTGACCGCATAATGCCACTATATCAGTAGCACGAGTTACACCTGTATACAATAAATTTCGCTTTAATGAAAAACGTTGTTCCAACGCCATAATTAATATGACAATTTTGTATTCCGATCCTTGCGATTTATGGATTGTACTGGCATATGCATGTACAATATTATTCATATCATCTTTAGTATAATCAATAATATTACCATCACCGTTAAATTCAATTTTCACAAGTGTCGTAAACTCACCGTTTTCGTCATTACCCAAGCAAATATCTATAATATACCCTGTATCACCATTTTTTGCTGAATCAGTGTTTTTTGTCTGCATAACTTTATCACCGATTCTGAATTCAACATTGTTTATATTTACAGTTAACTCATCTGATTTTTTTGAATTTAACCGTTCGTGCAAATGTTTGTTAAATTCATTCACGCATAGCGTACCTTTATTTCGCCAAGGTGTTAACAATACAACATTATCTATTCCATATGCTTTTACGCAATTTACGTAAAAGTTACTGGCTTTTTCAAAGATTTCTTCGTTATTATCTCTATAACAATGAATAAATTTTTTGCTATATACTAAATGTGTATCGCCGGAATTTATTTTCTGTGAATTTTTAACAATTACACTTTCTTCACTTTGTCTGAATACAACATCTAATTTAGCAACATCTATTCTTTCTGAATCAATCATATCTCTTAATACGTTTCCGGCACTTACAGATGGAAGTTGATCAGGATCACCAACAAAAATCACTCTGCAAGTTGATGGAATTGCTTTTAATAATTTAGCTGCAATAAATTGATCCATCATTGAAACCTCATCAATAATAATTAAATCTGCTTCAAGATTAGAAGTCTGCATAAATTCTTCACCATCATCATCACAACTATATCCCAAAGCTGAATGAATAGTTTGAGCGGAATAGCCTGTTTGTTCTGACATTCGCCTTGCAGCTCTGCCTGTCGGAGCTAATAACAAAACATTTCGGTTCTTAGCGACTCTTTCAAAGACGTATAAAATTGCCTTTTCAATAGTTGTCTTACCTACTCCCGGACCTCCTGTTATAATCACCATTGGACTTAATAAACTTTTAATAACCGCATTCCTTTGGCAGTCAGCCAATTGAAAACTATTAAGAGATGAATACTCATTTAGATATTTCAGAACATTTGAAGTTTCAAACATTTCGTGAGTACCATTTTTGATTTTCCTTATGTGCATTGCAGTCGAACACTCTGCATAATATGAGTTTATATCATAAACTAATATTTTATTTTCATCAATATGTTCAAATGCAATATCATTATTTTGGACCATATCATAAAGAACATCATTAATTTTCAGCTCATCAACTACATTAGATTTTAAATCCTTATTTAATAAATTCATTAATTCTCTAATCAAAATAGGTTTTGGAATACACACACTGCCTTTGGCTTCAACCATTGCTAAAATACAAAAAGTTGCACCTTTGATGCGTAGTGGATTAGCTAAGTCAGCGTGTAAGGTTTTGCCTATCTGGTCAATAGTTGAAAAGCCTATCCCTTTAACTTTAATCAGTTCATATGGATTGTTTTTCAATATAATACTTGCATTAGGACCAAACTCAGATGCAATTTTTTCGGCTTTCTTCAATGATAAATTAATAAAACCGTTAAATACAGCCATAATTTCTCTGATTACTTTTGTGTTTTTCAATTTAATCAGGATTTTATCAAGTTTATTTTGAGTAACACCCTTAATTTCAAGTAATCTTTCCGGTTCATTATCTAATACATTCCAAACCTCTTTACCGTATTTCTTAAAAATTTTTTCTGAAATCTTATCTCCAATTCCGCATTTTAATGATGACATATATGTACGAAAACCTTTTAAATTCAACGGTTTTTCAATTTCAAAAGATGTTGCATTAAATGAAGTTCCGTATTTGTTTTTAACATAATCTCCCTCAAAATTAATTGATAGATTACGAATTTCAGGTAAATTATATCCTGTTACGGTGATATTCTTTCCTACATTTTCACTTTTATAAACAGCTACAATATAATCATCTTTTTGATATATGGTTTTTATATATGCAGCATTTATTTTCTCCATATAATCATTCCTCCTTCAAAAATTCAAATAATTTATGCTTTACATTACTTTCATATACAATTGGTATATTGTTTGATATGGCATACATAATTTCGTTTTTCATACCGCTTGAAATTTTATCACCGAAAACATATAAAATGTCACTTATTGATAGCAACTCCATTCCAAATTTTATAGCCAGTTCTCTTTCCGATAATACATTATCATCAAGGAACATTGGCAAATACGAATGTGAAGCCCAAACTTTGACATTTGTATCTTTAAACATACCGTTAAGATAATTGCATTTATCTCTGGCTGAAAGCATATTTAATTGTATTCCCCCTTTCGTATTAGCCGATAATGGAGAACATACATATATTCTACTATTTTCTTTTACTATCTTTTTTAAATATTTTGCATTTGTAATTAACAATTTAATTCCTCCTAAAAAAATCTACTGAGTCCAATTATGGACTCAGTAATTAAATTTTACACTATTTTTCTCTCCTTAATTGAAAACACTCTTGTATTTTCAGGTATCACAGTTATTACTTTTTCATATACTTCCGGGAATGATGCTTTTAGCATTTTCTTATCTAACGATGTGTATGAACGAGGTGCGTAACTTACTTCATAATAGCTTGAATCATCTTTCTTCACTGTTCCTTTAACAGTTCTGCCGAGTTCTTCCGTTATCATGAGTTGCAGGCTTTGCATTTTATTGGTTATTCCGTCAGCTTTTGCAATAAGTTTTTTCTTTTGTTCATTTAATTCAAGATATTCTTGAATTATTTCTACATCTTGTGGTATAAGTTCAACTGCCGGAGCGTTCTTATCTGCCGAGCCTGAAAATCTTCTTTGAATTTTCAAATCAGTTTCGGATTTACCTGAATAGTCCGGTTTTTGATTACCGAGAATGTATGTATCCCAAAAATACTTTATCTCATCAAGCTGTTCCTGTTCTTTCTGCATATCTCTTTCGACATATGAGCATACAAATTCATTCACCGTATTTCCGTAAATACAGCCGATATATGTTCCTGCAATCTTAGGATCATCAAGAACAGACAAGTATTGTCTGCATTGTGGCAAATACTGTACAGGAATTTTGTTATTTTCCCAAGCACTCTTATTGAAAAACGTTGTTGTTTTTGCTTCAAAGACAAATATACGTCCATCCGGCATTTCAACAATCGCATCTATATTTGCCGTTATGTATGGCATACTCTTTTTTCTGAACATTCTTGTTTCAGGAATAACTTTTGCTCCTGTAATATTACAGAAAGTTTCAATTACAAGGCTTTCAACTTTATGACCGTAAGAAAAGATAAATTCTTTGCCCTTTTTGTCCTCATTCTTTTCAATATCAAGTTCTTCCGGTATACAATGCTTATCATAGTATAACTCTAATTCAGTCCTATACGGTGATACACCCAAAGCTATAGCGGCATCACTACCACCGATACCGATTGTTCTGATTGCTTCCCATTCAGGAATAGACAAAAAAGCGGTATCAACTATAACTTCTGCATTATCCCATTCGTGTCGCTTTTGATATGGCATCTTTTCAGCAATAGGTTTAACATAATCAGCAATTTCTTTAGCTGTCATTGTATCAATTAACGATTCACCTGAATTAGCTTGCTGATCAAATAGTATTTTTGCACCTTTAGCAAATTGTTCACCTTCAAGTCCTGTCAGATTCAATGCTTCTTCCAATTTATCCATTCGATTATGAATGTTTGCAAGAATATTATTAATTCTCTTTGTAGCTCTTACATCAACGTATGATGCCGCTTTCTTCGGCAAATTACATTCAAAAAATTTTTTCATATTGTTTCCTCCATTTCATTCTTTAAAATTTTTCTCATAAAAACATTTAATGCAATCATAAACATACAATTCATCAAATGTGATATAAACAATTTGATTGTTAAACTATCATTTTTTGCTAAAATAAACGGTTGAATAATACCAACAACCAATATTCCAACACAAACGATAAATGTAATGAAATTTGATATTCCTTTCAAAGTAATTCCTCCTTGTGATAAAATAATATATATAAACCGTATGTATTACGGCAAAAAAGAAAATAAAAAAGAACAACTAAGCCCAAATTAGGGTTTAATTGTTCTTTAATAAAAACTATATTTGTAAAAAGAAACAGTTTAAACTATTTCTAAACTTCATATCTATATAAATATTATATCACAATCCAAAATGAAGTCAACTTATTTCTTCGATTTCAAATAAGATACTATCTGTTGAAGTATGCAAATTTACTCTTGAGTCAATTTCAAGTATTGTGTAAACCTTCATTATGGTGTAGAATAGAAATACAC